>Ga0310121_10000558_pt1 | contig 40486 bp, 40 predicted proteins | sample CB27_Tmax_986_MG_FD_203504 | JGI IMG/M metagenome (GOLD analysis project Ga0310121, IMG submission 203504) | Marine microbial communities from Western Arctic Ocean, Canada - CB27_Tmax_986 | ecosystem: Environmental > Aquatic > Marine > Oceanic | place: Canada: Western Arctic Ocean | collected...
CGCTGTCGCTCGACCCTCCCGGAGGGAGGGTAAAGAAAGTTGTGTAGATACCAATGCCCCAGAGGGGAGACGGGACATACGACAGTTATTGATGCGCCAGTCCTAAACGAACCATTGCAGTCCCCAGAAGGCCGTCAGGCAATCAAAGTCCAACTGCCTCATTCTACCAGCTAAAGAGAAATCAGACCTTTTCACGTCTCATTTTTCTGTATCGTCATCAGACTTCAAGGATCACGATGCACGGATGCAATGCGGCCGACAACGAGCATTGCCGCCTTGTCGAGCTGAGGTCAATCAAGTTCAATACGTGCCTGACAAGTCTTGAAACGAACTCGAATCAGGGAATTGCCATGAGACGAATCACCCTCACGATTGCTGCGATCGCCGCCGTGGCGGTCTCAGGCCAGGCCCACGCCGGCGATGGTATCGCTGAGATTGTCACCGATTTACCACTGATCGTCAGGGACGATTTCGAATCCGGTCACGCCTCACGCTGGCTGCCAAGCGATCCGCATGCGTGGCAGATCGAAAAGCACGGTGATGGATTTGTGTACTCACTGTTTCAACAGAGCCAGGTCGAGACTCCAGTCCGATCGCCGTTCAATCGGTCGTTGATCAAGGACGTAGTAGTCAGTGATTTTGTTTTGGATGTGAGGCTGCAATCCACAATCAAAGATTACGGACATCGTGATCTCTGTCTTTTCTTCGGCTATCAAGACCCGGCGCACATGTACTATGTGCATCTGGGCAAGAAGACGGATGATCACGCAAACCAAATCTTCATCGTCAACGACGCTCCACGCACGAAGATTTCGACCAGGACGACGCCAGGCACGAATTGGGATGATCAATGGCACCATGTACGAATCGTTCGTGACATCCAGAGTGGTTCCATTGAAGTGTACTTTGACGATATGGAAAAACCCGTCATGTCGGCCACGGACGTGACTTTCCGTTGGGGGCAAGTTGGTGTTGGCTCGTTTGATGATACTGGACGGTTTGACGATCTCTCTTTGTTCGGAAAACAGGTCACACGGCCCGAAGGCTGATCCCTCACCGAACTGGTTCGAATGACGATTCCAGCTCGACTCACGGAGATGACACGTTGTACGATCGAACGGCGTTAATCGAACTCATCAAGCAGCGTGCCCTGCGGTTCGGAGACTTTACGCTGGCGTCCGGAAAAAAAGCCAGCTTTTACCTGGACTGTCGGCAGATCACTCTGCATTCCTTGGGGGCTCGCCTGGTGGCCGCCGGTATGTTGGATTTAATGGCCCATGATTTTCCGAGTGCCGTGGGCGGCATGGCGTTGGGAGCGGACCCAATTACCGCCGCCATCATTACGTTGGCCGACATCCGGCAACAGGAGCTCAAAGGATTCATCGTCCGAAAAGAGGCAAAACAGCATGGCACGGGGCGAATGGTGGAAGGACCCGTTGAGCCGGGGGATCGAGTTGTCATTGTCGAAGATGTGGTCACCACCGGAGGTAGCTCGCTACGAGCCATTGAGCACTGTGAAGAATTTGGGCTGGAGGTGATCGGCGTTTTGGCCGTTGTCGACCGGATGGAAGGTGGTGCCGAAGCCTTTGCCGCCCAAGGATACCAACTTCGCACGCTGTTGACCGTGGCCGATCTGGGGATTCAGCCGGCGACCGTGTAATACCGGGGCCCTGTAATACCGGGGCCCTGTAATACCGGGGCAATGTAATCTAGCGGTGATCAAGCCCCGAGGAGAGTTGGTCGATGTAGGTCCTATGGAAACGTCGTTACACCGCCAGCTTAAAGAGCTCTATGCCGATAGTCATGACCAGGTTGAGGTTCGGCTCGGTTCGTTCATCATCGATGCCATTCAGGATGAGACGCTGGTCGAAATCCAGCATGGTTCACTGGCCGCTATCCGTGACAAGTGCCACAAGCTACTTCGCCAACATCGGCTTCGAGTGGTCAAGCCGATTGTCGCCAGAAAGCAGCTGGTCAAGCTAACCCGCAAAGGTGGCAAGGTCGCTGGTCGAAGGATGAGTCCCAAGAAAGGGACGATGATCGATCTTTTCCACGAGCTGATCTACTTCACGAAGGTATTTCCGCATCCGAATTTGGAATTGGAAGTGATCCTGGTGGATATGGAAGAGTGGCGATATCCCAAGCCGTTGCGACAACGTCGCTGGCGTCGACGAGACTATAAGGTCCAGGATCAGGTCCTGATTGAAATTGAACAGCAGCAGACCTTTCGCTCCGCCGCTGATCTGCTGGCCCTCCTGCCGGATGGATTGCCAAAAAAATTTCATACCGGGCAGCTGGCCGAATCCATGGGCGTTGCTCGATGGGTGGCCCAGCGAGTCGCCTATGTTCTTCGCGAGATCAAGGCGATCCGACCCGCTGGAAAACAGGGCAATACCCGGCTGTACGAGATCAAACGGCCTCGAAAGCTAAGAAGGGCGGGATGACGCGCCAGTGGCCCGTTATCGCTCGACCCACTTAGGCGTTCGCACTGGTGGATCTCGCCTCTCGCAGTCCGCGGCTCAATATGTCGCGTAACAAGGGCGAAAAGTCCTCAAATCGCTGCTTGTGGGGGGCATTGGATGCGTACTGGAAAATGGCATCCCTTGGTTTTTTGCCCAACGAGATCAAAGTTGAGCTCACGGTGCCCCTCTCGTTGCCTCGAAGGACCAAACTCGGTCGTCCTTCGGGTGCCGGCGGGCGGGCAAACACCTTGCTAGCGATCGCGAGGAACTTCACTGGCGAATCCAGTGTTTGCAGCGTGAGGTGTCGACGGGCCAATTGGACACGATCGTCAAGCGGGTCGTTCAAATCACGGTCCGCGATCAGATTTAAGCCTTGTTCCAGCGGCACTGTATGGGCGTCATCACCAGCGTGAACAGCCCATCCTCCCTCTGAATCCGCCACGATGAAGTTCGCACCGTTGTATTTGCCCGTGCTGATCTCCTCCAAACAGAGATCCACGGCCTGCTGCGAAGATCCGGTCCGCAGCATGTCCTTGCACAGCAGCCCCCTGGACCGAGAGATAAAAGTTGGCATCATCTTCAGTCGGGCGCAAACCCCAACGAACAGCCCGTTTTGATTGACACCCAACCAGGTGCCACCTGCTTCCTCGTCGGTACCACATAAGATCCGTGGTTTTCCCGTTTGAATTGAGGGAACCGCAGTGGGGCGGCTGTAGTTTTCGTCCCGATTTGCCGCGACCAGCACGGGTGCCTCGGGAACCAATTGGTATTGAACAGCGATTAAACTCATGTCAGTTCAGTAGTTACGATTAGAGGCTTTCTGACCACCAAATACGATTCATTAAAGTCAAAAGAAGAATTTAGCGGGTTGAGAAGCGATCTAACACCCCTTTTTGGAGGTATTGGCCGACAATTCTTGGAGAGGCCTTCGGGTCCTTCCGCCTGGGCTGACCTGGCAATTTGCGGGATTTGAAGATTTTGACTCCGGCGTCGACCGAGAATCTGGCTCTTTTGTAGAGCCGGTGGTCACAAGGCCCTACTCAATCGTACGGATGAAAGTTACTTCTAGTTCAGCCACCAGCACACTACCGCGGGAATAAACATATGAAACGAGTCAAACGTGTACCGAATCGGCAACAGGTCGCCACCGAGGACACTTGGGATCTCACGAGTCTCTACTCCAATGACACGGCGTGGGAGAAAGCGTTCACAAAACTCGAAAAGAAAATTGGCGGATACGCGAAGTTTAAAGGCCGATTGGCTCGGAGTGCCATAACATTGGCTGAGTGTCTGAAATTCGACTCTGAATTGGATCGATTGGCAGAGCGAATCGGAACCTACGCATTCTTGAAGTCAACGGAAGACCAGGCGAACAACGCGGCCCAGAGCATGGTGGGGCGCTATCGCAATCTGGCCACTCGAGCGGGTGAGGCAGCTAGCTACATTCGACCCGAGATCATGACGATTCCCAAAGTCAAGCTGGACAAGTTTCTGCGCTCGGCGTCGTTAGAACCTTTCCGGCTTTTGATCAAGCGATTGATTCGATTTCGCAAGCACACCCTAAACGATAGCGAGGAGCGGCTGCTGGCGATGCAGGGTGAGATGTCTGGAGCGGCCGGCACCATCTTTCGTCAGTTGCTCGATGCCGACATGAAGTTTGGCGTCGTGAAAGACGCCGACGGTCATGAAATTGAGTTAACCAATTCGACATTCTCGCAGCTGCTGCACGCCCGCAAGCGGAACGTACGTAAGGAGGCATTCCACGGCTACTACAACCAATTTCAGGCGCACGAGAATACTTTGGCCGCCGCGCTGGCTGGTTCAGTGCATGCGGATGTTTATTATGCCAAGGTGCGAGGCCACCAGGGAGCTCTGCCCGCGGCCTTGTTCCCGGACAACGTTCCCGTCTCGGTGTATGACAGCCTCATTGATGCGGTGCGTGCCGCTCTGCCGGCCCAACATCACTACTACGATCTTCGCCGCCGGAAGATGAAGCTCAAAAGCATTCATCACTACGACACCTACGCTCCCATCATTCCGGATCTCGACATACATCGGACCTGGGGGCAGGCGGTCGAGGTCGTCATCGATTCGCTCGAGCCACTGGGTTCTGACTATTGTGAAGTCCTGGAGAGTGGACTACGTGGTCGATGGTGTGATCGCTATCCCAATGTCGGCAAGCAGAGTGGCGCCTTTAGCTGCGGATCGTTCGACGGCGATCCGTACATCTTGATGAATTACCAACCGACGGTGCTGGACCATGTGTTTACACTCGCGCACGAAGCCGGGCACTCCATGCACAGCCACTACTCCTCGCGGCACCAGCCGTACGAGTACTACGACTACACAATTTTCGTGGCCGAAGTGGCCAGCACGTTCAACGAACAGTTGCTAAGTCGGCACTTGCTCGACCAGGCGGGCTCCGACAAAGAGCGAGCTTATCTGCTCAATCGTGATATCGATTCGATCCGCGCTACGATCATCCGCCAAACCATGTTTGCGGAATTCGAGAAGCAGATTCACGAGATGGCCGAATGCGGTGAACCTCTGACGGTGCAATCATTCAAGGATGGTTATCGCCAGCTCTTGGAAACCTACTTTGGACCTGATTTCTCCCTCGACGACCAGTTGTCACTGGAAGGCTTGCGGATTCCTCATTTCTATCGCGCGTTTTACGTCTACAAATATGCCACCGGTCTGTCGGCGGCGATCGCCCTTAGCCGCCGCGTGCTGGAAGCGGGGCGTAAGGAATTGAACGCCTATCTCGGCTTCCTCAAAGGAGGCTGCTCCAAGGATCCGTTGGATCTGCTCAAGGGAGCGGGTGTCGATATGCGCAAACCCGCACCGGTACAGAAGGCGTTGGAGCAGTTCCAGAATATGGTGAAAGAGCTGGAGTCGCTGCTGTGATCACTTCTTGATCGGTGAGATCCACAGAAAGGATCGGTCGCTTTCGTCCACTCGCAATTCACTCTTCAGTTTGGCTTGAAAGAGAAGCGTGCGAATGAGTTTCTTGTAGACGGATCGCCCCGCTGGATGAGACACCTTGATCTGGTTGGGATCGATGCCGTGTCGGGCCATGCCGTTGTGGTCAAACAGCAAAGGAATCTGCAACCTATCACCGATCGCATCCATGGCTTCCCGCAACGACACGTCGTTGATCTCAACCTCGATCGACTCCAATAACTTAGGAGCCGCCACGCGTGCTTTTTCTTGGGTGGGCCAACCGACCGGCCACGACTCATTGGCATCGCGACTGTCGGTCACCTGCAAGTCCCATTCATCGCCGGATCGGCGCGGTGCGAACACCAGGCCCAGCGGCCGCAGAATGGCAGCCATCGCCGTCCCACAGGAAAGACCCTGCAATTCATCCCGGACCAGCTCGTCGGGCGAGAATCGTCGACGGAGGCTCGGTGTCAGCCGCACACTCGACGGGATTCGCCGGTGGATGGCTGTCACGGCATCGCGGGCTGGCTTTCCGCGCGTGGCGGTATCCAGCGACACGGCCAGGCTGGCATGGAAGTCCACCAGCTCGTCGACGGACATTCCGAAGGCCTGATCTCCGCCGGCAACCTTTGGTCCAGCGCGCAATTCGGCGATCCATTGATTTAACCCGGCCCGATCCGATTTGGTGAAGGTCTTCCCGAGCACCATCAGCCTATTATCACGAGTGATGATGCCATGAACCGTGCAGGTCCCGGCAGCATGTTCCGTCGTAGGCTCCCTCAGGCCATCGGTGGTGATGCGGACGTCCCGCACAGGAAGTTGGCTCAAGGTTTTCAGCCACTCGTGACCGGCGGTCACGGGAGCTCCCCTTGCAATGGACAGCTCCATCCGCACCTCATCGGCCGCCGCCGACATCACCGCCGTAATGAGTGCCGCCGTAATCAGCCCCAATAACAGCAGGTAATTCGGGTGGGCGTTGTGTTTCACCGAAGCAATTCCCGTTCGAATGAGTTCAATACCGGTTGCAAGCCTGTGACTGGATCGCCAGAATGGCCGTTTTGGCTCTGTACATAGTCAATCATACGTTATGCGAGTATCCGCGGTAGCGTTGCCCTGCGCGATGAGCGTCGCGGGGACCGCTGGCGTCAAAGGTTATTTCAAAAGAGGAGATTTCTTATGGCTCGACCTGTAACCTTGTTTACGGGCCAGTGGGCGGACCTGTCGTGCGCTGATCTGTGCCGAATGGCCGGCGATATGGGCTACGATGGGCTTGAGTTGGCCTGTTGGGGAGACCATTTCGAGGTCGATAAGGCGCTGGCGGAAGACGATTACTGCTCCCAGAAACGGGAGCTGCTCGAAAGTAACGATCTGCAGTGTTTTTCGATCAGCGCGCACCTGGCCGGACAGGCGGTCTGTGATGTCATCGACGCCCGGCACCAGTCCATTTTGCCGGATTACGTCTGGGGCGATGGTGATCCGGCTGGAGTCAATCGGCGGGCAGCCGAAGAGCTGATGAATACCGCCCGCGCGGCCCAGAAATTCAATGTGGGGGTGGTGAACGGCTTCACTGGTTCGAGCATCTGGCATTTGCTCTATTCATTTCCGCCCGTCCCACCGAGCATGATTGACGACGGCTTCAAACTGTTTGCCGAACGATTCCACCCCATCATGGATGTCTTCGGCGAGTGCGGCATCCGCTTCGCCTTGGAAGTGCATCCGACGGAGATTGCCTTCGACCTGTACTCGGCTCAACGAGCCCTGGAGGAGCTGGATCACCGCGAGGAATTCGGCTTTAACTTTGACCCCAGCCACCTGATCTGGCAGGGTGTTGATCCCGTGGAATTCATTCGTGCCTTTCCGGATCGTATCTACCACGTGCACATCAAAGACGCCGCGACGACACTCAACGGCCAATCGGGAATTCTCTCCAGCCATCTCAACTTTGGCGATCCTCGACGTGGCTGGGATTTTCGCTCGCCAGGTCGCGGTTCGGTTAATTTCGAGGAGATCATTCGCGCTCTCAATGCCATCAATTACGACGGGCCCCTCTCTATCGAGTGGGAAGATTCCGGCATGGATCGAGAAGCAGGGGGCCGGGAGGCCTGCAGTTTCACCAAGAATCTGGATTTCAAGCCCAGCACAATCGAATTTGATGCCGCGTTTGCCGATTAGATGCCACGTGACTTGACGATTCGCCCGATCCCCGCCGCGATATTCATTGCCCTATCGATTGCGGTGGGCTCGCCACAAGTCGAGGTTTTGTCGGCGGAGTTAGAGCCACCTACGCTGGGTGGCGTGTCCTTCCGCGCCGAGTTGGCGGAACTGGCCGACCAAGCTCGCGCTGATGGCCAAAATGAAATGGCCAAGTTGATCAGCGATTGGTGCTTTCCGCGCGATCCTGGACGCCAATACCTGTTTCGACTGCCGGTCGACGGAGACGAAGAGGCGGTTGAAGACTCCATTGTTTGGGAGCGATTTCTTGAAGTGCGCCGGCGTCGAGCCGCGGAATTGTGGAGATCAGCCGAGAAACGACTGGGTACTGGCGATTTGGAGGGCACTTGGCAGGCCGTGCACGAAATCCTCCACGAGGATCCCCACGATCAACGCGCGCGGGTCATGCTCGGGTTCGAGCAAGAGGAAGGGCGGTGGCGGCGGAAGAATCCACTACCGTCGGTGCGCGCGGGCACGGCTCGGCACTCGAAATACGGTTGGCCCGCGCGATCGTACTGGACGGCCAAATCACCACATTTTCAGGTCGTAACAAACGAGAGCCAGCAGTTTGCTCTGAAGACGGCGATTCGGCTTGAACAGTTTCACGATATTTGGCGCCAGTTATTCGCTCGATTTTGGCTGCCTCGAAACGCCCTGGACCGAATCTGGAATGGAAACGGATCGATCGGCGCGGGGCGGCGAACCTTTCGAGTGGTCGTGTTTCGTGATCGTGACGAGTACGTTGACGCGCTCAAGCCGACCGAGCCAAACATCGAGATTTCTACGGGTGTCTATCTAAATGCCAAGCGTACCACGTTCCTATACGTCCGCGATGGCGACCGCGTGGATGCTGCCGATCCATGGCCGACGTGGCGTCACGAAGTGACTCATCAGGTCCTGCACCAGACGTTGCGGGCGGATGCCCGTGTCGGAGCGAAACAGAATTTTTGGGTGGTTGAGGGGATTGCCCTCTATATGGAGTCTTGGCAGGACTTCGATTCATACGTCACCGTCGGCGGACTCGACGCCGAGCGACTTCAATATGCGCGTCACCGAGCACTTACCGACCAATTTCTAGTCCCTTCCGCGGAGTTGGTGGCCATGGGCCGCGAGCAACTTCAGACGGACCCTCGCATTCGTCGCTTGTACAGCCAGGCGTCGGGATTGGCCCATTTCCTGATGGATGGTGCCGATGTCAACTTTCGTGGTGACATGCTTGAATACTTGCAAGATGTCTATGCTCGGCGCGACAACTTGACAACACTTGCCACGCTCACTGGCCGATCCTGCGAAGAGTTAGACGCCGCCTATCGCCAGTACCTGGACGTCGATGACGAGCGAATAGAACGTTCCTTGATCAATAGCCGAGCTGAAATGTTGGACCTGAGCCACACGGCGGTGACCGACCAAGGGTTGAAGCGGGTCGGACAGATGCGCCAATTGCAGTGGTTGGATGTTTCCGGCTGTCGCATTACCGATGAGGGATTGGCTGAATTGGCGAAACACGACCAGCTTCAAGAATTGTATTTACGCGGAACGTTGGTCACCGACGGGGCCATTTCGGCCTTGGCGACCATTCCAAAACTGTCGGTACTGGACATCGCTGAGACCAGCGTGACGCAGGACGGCATTCGACAGCTGACGGAGTCCCTGCCGGATCTGAAGACTGTCGAGTAGCCAACGCCGAGGACCGATCACTTCGTTTCATTTCAAACCGATTGAGGAGGCCGAGATGCGCCCCTGGAATCTATTGGAAGTTAACTACGGTCATGTCAAGCAAGCCAAGTACGACGTGGCGGTGCTACCTATTGGAGCGACCGAGCCTCACAACCTCCATTTACCATACGGAATGGATGTATTGGAAGCCACCACGATCGGGGAATCGATTTGTGAACAAGCCCATCGCCGAGGCGCGAATGTGCTGCTGTTGCCAACGATTCCCTATGGCACGGAAACGAATCTGCGGGAGTTCCCTTTGGCCATGAATCTCAATCCGTCGACGATCCTGGCGATCATTCGGGACTTGGTTGACTCCTTGGTTCAAAGCGGTATTCTCAAAGTCATGTTGCTGAACAGTCACGGTGGCAACGATCTCAAGCCAATTCTTCGGGAGCTCTACGGCAAGACGAAAGCCTGGATCTGTCTCTGCAACTGGTACCACGCATTGGATGACCAATACGCGGCCATCTTTGACCATCCCGAGGACCACGCCGGCGAGATGGAGACCTCATTTTGCCTGGCCTACTACCCCGAATTGGTCGCCAGACGGGAGGACGGGTCTCTCGCCGCGGATGATGGAAAGATTTCGAGTTTTCGGATGCAAGCGCTGAGCGAAGGGTGGGTTTCGGTGACGCGCCCGTGGCACCTGCTGACCACGAACGCTGGATCCGGTTACCCGCATGCCGCGACCGCGGAGAAGGGCCAGCGGTTGATGGCAGTTTTGACCGAGCGAATTGGCCAGTTTCTGGTCGAACTATCGGCGGCGGAAATGGATGATCGGTTTCCGTTCGAATAGTCCCGCGCGGTAAGTAACCAATGGGCTAGCTGGGCTAGCCTCGACACGATCGCGGTAGGCGATTTTGGCGGCACTTGCTACTATGCTGCCGCGGGTTCCACCAGTTCTCATGGACTGGACACTTCATCGAACAAGGAAGTTCATCATGCGTAATTTCCTCATCCACGCGCTCAGCCTGATCGTGGTTTTTCTGCTGGGGATTGGCGACTCACTGTTGGCTCAATTCCAGAATGTCGCGGACCGTCGCGGGAGCGCGCAGCGTCGTCAGTTGGTGGACGGGCTCATACAGAATCTCGTGGACACCCGCGTTAACCTGAACAGTTCGGCGAATCTCCAGTCGGTACCTCCGGCCAGCGTGACGCCCAAGATGCGCGAAGCGCGGCAGAAGATTCAAGAGCTGGCGGCCGAGACATCGCGGTTGATCTCCTCGATGAGGAATGACGAGCGATACGCGCGGGGGCTACGGCTCTTGCTGGGGGAAGCGATTCAGTTCAAGGCGGATGCCGACTTCTTAGTGCGGCGCAGCTACTCTTCCACGCAAATCTCCCAAATTGCGAACGAGTTTGCCCAGCTGGACCAGAATTGGCGCACGTTGCAGCATCACTTCAGCCAGACGCCCGATATTAGCAACTTGTCGTCGCAATATGTCAATCGGATTGCCCAGCGCCACGATCAGTTGGATCAGATTTTCGAGGTGTCACCGCAGATTGATCGAAACACGCTCACGCGCGAACTGGCTGGGCTCGATTCCGGGCTCTCGCATTTAATGCAAGACATTCGGCTCGATTTGGCGAACGACCCCAGGCAAAACGGCTTCATGAATGCAGTGTTTCAGCTGCAATCGCGGGTGAAACGTGTAGGAGACGCGGTCGATCTCAACCGCCCCCATAACGAACTGGTGGGCGACTACAAACGTTTTCGCGACGCATGGCTCCCAGTGCAAGCGAGATTTCGCGTCATTGTCAATCAATACATCCAGAGAAATGTCACACGGATCAATGACGCCAACAATCGTGTTCAAGAACTGTTGTGGATGTCGCCCGCTATCGATGGCAACGAAATCCTTTATCTGGCACGGGTTCTACGGAGCAACGTCAATCAATTCTCCGATGGTGTGACGCTGACGCAGCTGTTGGCGATTCCCGATGTGAGTTTGATCATACCTGCCGCCCAGGAGTTCTATGGTTTGACCAGCGCCTTTGAGGAGTCGGTGATCAGCAAGACGGATCTTCAGGAGTTGATCCGGGATTACCGTAAGCTCGAATCCGCCTGGAATACGGTCGAAACACACGTGGTTTCTCTGAACAGCCCCGACATCGCCAACCAACTGGCGGGAATCGATAACTCACTGAGTGAGTTGCGAGCGGCCATGGGGATGCGTCCAGCCATCGACTACCAGCAAACTGTCGAGTTGGTGAATGAATTGGACTACAATTCCAATGAGCTGCGGTATGACTTGCGGCGCAACGTCGGCCAGTCGCCAAATTATACCCGACAATTTCGAGACGGCGCGGTGAATGCCGCGCAGCAGTTTCAGAGGTCGACTCACGCTCTGTACGACAGCGTGGTTGGTCGACAGGGGGAAGAGCCGATCCGACAGCAGTTCGCGAACTTGGAGGAGGACTGGAACTCGTTACGGGGATTCATTTCTCAGATCAATCCCCGCGACCGGGATCCTTTCATGCAGTCGTACCAAAACATCGTGAACCAGGTGGCCCGTTTGAAGGTGTTGTACACATATTGATTCAAGCCCGGCGAATTGCGGGCCTGCCGAATCGCCCTATCCCCGCCAGCTCCCATCCTCGGCAACTGTCCGCTTGAGCAGGCGCTCCGCCGAAATGATGCGACCATGTCAAACAGCCCCTTGTCGCCTCCGGTCGTGAACTTTAAACTCGCGGAGGCGTCATTCATTGGATGATGGCGGTCATGGTGGGTGTAGCTCAGTTGGTTAGAGCATCGGATTGTGGTTCCGAGGGTCGGGGGTTCGAATCCCCTCACTCACCCTTCTTGGACATGTCCTCCAGCGTTATGGCATCGACATTCGCCCACTGCCGTTCTTTTGCGATCGATCGACGGCTCGAAGAAATCGCTACGGGTTCGGCGAATACATACCAATCAATCATAGTAAGTCCTTGGCTTATCGTCGCGCATTGTGACGAGCGGCATGGTTTCGCTACGTCCAGCGAATCGGTTTCTACGGATCGGTTTCTATGCCCAATCTGATCGAGAGTATTGACCACGTCAATCTGGTCGTTCGTGACCTGGAGTCGATGACCAGGTTCTACGAGCAAGTTCTCGGCCTGGCCGTGACCAAGCAGGTCACCATTCGTGGGCCGTGGGTCCAGGATGTGGTGGGGCTGGAGAATGTCACAGCCAATGTTGTCTATCTCGACCCCACCAGTGGTCCGCGCGTCGAGTTGATCGAATATGTGAATCCGCCAGGAAAACGGCCCGCGGGATTGGAGCTCTCCAATACACTGGGAATTCGGCACTTGGCTTTCAAAGTTCAAGACATCGACGCCGTCGCCGAGGCGCTGGCACGGACGGGGATCCAACTGATGAGTCCAGTTCACACGGTGCCGGATAGCCAGGTCACGTATGCCGGTGGGATTCGCAAACGCCTGGTCTATTTTCGTGACCCAGAAGAGAATCTGCTGGAATTGTGCGAGTATCGATGAACCAGCGGGCGATGCATCCTTGGTCGTCCCGGTCAACTTGCCTCTAGAGATAATGGTTGACCGCTTCGCAACACAAGACAGCGGCTATTGGCGCGGGTATAATCAATGAGACCCTTCCACCGCGGGGGCCGATTTTGCCATGACCGTTACTATGATCCAGATTCCCGAGCTGTTTTTCTCCATCGACGGTGAGCCGTTGAGAGAGTGCGTTGTTTGTACGCGGCCGCTGTTGCGAAGTGGTGTGCGATATTTAATCGAACGAGCTTTTGTTGGCGACGAGCCGATCTTCGAGTACGCGATCTGCTTCGATTGCCAAGAAGGGATGTCGAACGATGTCTCGCCAGAATCAACGCAACGAGTGGAAGCCCACTTTGAGGAACGAGTGGATGTCGAGGCGCGGCGACACCGTTTGCCTTCACCGACTCAAAAAGAGGTCGCACCCTGGCTCGAGCAGTGTTTCCTCACTAAGACCAATCAGCGAGATTGTCGTTCGTATGCCATTTACGCGGAGTGTGAGGGTGCCTGGATGCAGTTGGGAGATCTTCCGCTGATGCTCAGCGATCGAGGAATGCAGGATTTGGAAAGGCTGCTCTCGAAAAAAACGCGAGAGAGCCGCGATGATTTCGTTGATCGGCATTTGGGCATGCCTCCGGAGATGAAACGTGACCCGTCCGCACCGAGTTTTCTGCTAGTTTGAACTGTTTTAACGACGCTGTTCATCAACTTGATCTGGCGCGATGGCTAGCTGGAGCGGAATATCCGACGCCCATTGATTCAACGGGTGGCCGGATCGCTGAAGCACGAGTCTTTGAAACACCAGATACGCGAAGTGCTTGCCAGTAGCCAGCATTGTTTCTAGTCGTTTGCCGACCGGCGCGGAGACGCGGGCCGGTTACGATGGTCAGGCCGTCCAGTTTACTCGCTCGGGGGTGCTGCACTCTACTGCGAACGTTCCGGGTTCGGCCACCGGTTTTTCGGCGTTTGCCCGTATCTATTGGGCGGACAACGGGCTTTACGATTACGAGACACTGTTTAGCAACGGCGCCCGGCTCAATCAAACCAGTTGGTGGGTCGGTATCGACGACGCCACGAACCAACTGACGTGGAGTTTCACCAATGGCGCGTCGAATTCTTCGATAGGAAATTCGCGATGTGGTTGACGCTGAGCTGAACGGCTTGGAATTGTCGTTCGACGCCCAAACAGGCTGCCTGGTCGAGATGTCGTGTCCCGGGGTGGGGACAGTGCTTGACGCCGAACGTGGGCGGGCAAGCGTCCTTGACCTTGCCTATCCCATCCCGGCGTTCGAGCCGTTGCGATTGGCCTCCAGGTATTCGAAAGACGCTCAAATTGAGGTGACGAAGCGCAAGGTGACGATTACCTGGGATCAGCTGGGCATGAGTCGAAAGGTGAGCGCCGATTCGAAGCAACCGATCTCGTATCATTTGGAGTACGTTTCGGGCGGGTACTTTGGCTCCACTCCGATGATCGTGAAGTGGATGGACGTCGGTGGCCGCAAGGGGGGCTTCAGCCTGTTCCGCCAGCATTGGAACTGGGGCCCGGCCGGGAAGGACGCCAACTATCAAGAGAAGGTCTGGTTGCAACATTCAGAAGTTGACAATCGACTCCGTCTGTCATGTATGCATGCGGTGGACATCAAGCAAGGCGAGCAATGGGAGAGCGAACTCTACTTGCTGACCGCAAGGCGCCAAGCGGCAGTTCATGGACAACCTGTACGTGAACGTCTTTCCTTCGAAGCGAGGCGGCTTCCCTGGACCTGCAGACGCTCGCCGTTCTTGCTCCAAAACTCAAACAAGAATCTGGCATGACCGATGGCCAGTACGGGAGCATTCAAGACTCATTCCTGTACTCGTATTTGTTTTCGTTTCTAGTCGGCGGCTGGGTCATCGACCGGCTCGGCGTCCGCTGGGGAATGGCGCTGGCGATCACCTGGTGGTCGTTGGCGCGGATTATCAGGCGGGGCTGGCCTGTGCTTCGCGCCCGGTTGGCCATCATGTTTTGCTGCGCTTGCCTGACGGCATTCACATTCAGTCTCGGGATGATCTCATCGCAAGCACTCATCATCGCCGTGCTTAGTCTCCTCACTTTCTCGATCATGGCCTGGATTGTGAACATCTGTACCATTCCGGTGGACGTGTTCCCCGAAGCGATTGTAGGGCGAGTTGCAGGACTGACGGCGGCCGCGGCAATTCTCGGAACGATGGTCATTAACAAAATCACCACCCACTGCGCCGAAAGCGGCAACTATCCGCTCCTTTTTGGTTTCATGTCACTTTCAACCTTGTGTGGCTTCATGGTTGTCTATGTGCTCTTGCGTCATTCCCCTTTGGTTTCAGGCAAGGAAAACGAGACCACGTGACGCTCGAATGTTCCGCATAAACCGTAACGCAGTGAAGGAGATGTTCCCGGCGAATTGCCAGAAATCCGGGGGGGGGGGGTGGGGGAGCAAGAGAGGATCTATTCTTACGGGTGGGATTGGGTGAGGCAGCGCCGGGGGGCAGGGCGCTTGAGGCGCCGGGGGCGGATGGAGCGGTGGTTCGTGGGGCGGAGTGTAGAGTATTTCTCGCGCCGTGCTATAATATACGTATGCAACCGATTACCGCCCAACACATCGAATTGCGTCCCCAGAAGTGCGGTGGCAGGTCGTGCATTGCCGGCACTCGCATCCGGGTCCAGGATATCTACGTCTGGCACGAGCTTGACGGGAAGTCTCCGATAGAAATCATCGGCGAGTTCCCCGAACTCTCCCTGGCCGACGTCCATGCCGCAATCGCCTACTACTTCGATAATCGCGAGCAAATCGAGGGCGACATCGCTCAAGAAGACCAGGCCTACGAGACTCTCAAGGCCCAGTCCGTTTCCAAAGTAGCCCAAAAACGAGCGACCACGGATGGCGACCCCGATCAAATTTCATCTTGATCAGCATGTGGCAACTGCTGTCGCCCACGGGCTGCGTCAATACGGCGTCGACGTTACCACCACGTGCGAGGCGGGGCTTCAGAACGCCGACGACCCGCCCCACCTAGAATACGCCCTCGCCGCGGGCCGGGTGTTGGTCACCCACGACCGAGGTTTCATCGAGCGACATAACTGCGGCGAAGGGCACGCCGGCATAGCTTACGCGCCGCAGCAAAAGTATCGACGACGACCCGGCGACCCGGCGACGTGGTCCGTGCTCTGCATCTAATTTACGTCTGTCTCTCCGCGGAGGAGATGGAAGGTCATCTCGAATTCTTCTAATGAGGGCGCCGCCCGGATTGATGCAAAACTACACGCATATCAGTTTTGACGTACCGTTGACCTCCGATGGGATGCTCCAGCCAATACCCAAATATATTTAGTTTGGTGCTTCCAGGAAACTTGATTCTTGTGACCAGCCGACGGCGCCTAGGTTCTTGATCGCCGAATCGTCGACGACTCGGACGGGTTCGGGCGCCGCATGAGAAAGACTCTTGAATGGCAAGTTGTAATCCGCTGTAAAGCAAGAAATGAGAGACCAACGTGAATGCTCGCTGCTGTTTTGCTCTGACGAATGCAAGAGATTCGAGTGAAAGAACAGCGCGCTGCCTGGATCCATTTCGCAGTAGACGAGCGGTAACCGCCTTAAAGCTTCCGCGACCCGCTCGGGATCCGCCCCCGATTGCTGGCCAGTCAACCCGTGCTTGATCTTTCCCATGCGATGCGACCCCTCATTATTTTTTGTAGTCATGTCACTTTCAACCTTGTGTGGGTTCATGGTTGTCTTTGTGCTCTTGCGTCATTCCCCTTTGACTGTCAGGCAGATCAAACGATGAGCCACTTGTTAGCACGATGTGTTCTGCCAGCGGTTGTCTTGGCCGGTTTTGTGGGTGCCGCCACGAGCCAAGAAACGGTGCAGGAGTCGAAATCAACTTCGTCTCGTCTCCATGCGGCGGAATGGCCCGCATACCGTCGTAATCCCGGGCTGACCGGGTTCTCGCCGTTAGTCGGTGGATTGGCCGAGGCACCCCACAAACGATGGACTTACGACCTCGGTGGCGCGAACCAGAGTACCGAACAGGTGCAGTTGGTCGACCTCAATGGTGACGGGCGCGAGGAGTTGTTACGCGTGCTCGCTGATCGGCTCATTTGCCAAAGCGTGCAGGGAGACAAGTTGTGGGAAACGCGGCCGTTCGACCAGCCACAGGTGATTCAGATTCGAGATTTTGCCGGTGATGGCACGCGGGGATTGCTGATTGCATCGAGCACGGGTGGCTCGCATCAGCGCCATATTGTCAGCGGCACAAATGGTAAGGCCGCCTTCCTCTATACATGCAGAAACGTGTTTGGGCGCTACGAACGCTGCGGCAATATTCTGGCGGGCATTCCGGGCGAGCAGCTTTGTGCATGGTGGAGCGGCGATTCGGAGAAGCGATTTGGCGGCAGCGCTGCGCGCGGTGTCGGATATTTGTGGAGCTTTGAACACGGAGTCGATACACCCAAGTTGCGTTTCCACGCCGAGGAGGAAGGCACGATCTACGCCCCGCTACATCTGTTCGCTGACATGGATGGCGATGGGAACACGGATATGGTGATGATTTCGCACGAGGCGCTGTGGGTGTACGACATGTCGTCGGGAAAAAAGATAATGCAGACGACATGGGGGCCGCGGATTCGCACCTATTGGGCGGCGACCGCGGCCATGCCGCTGGCAAAGGGTGAACCGCCGTCGCTGTTGATGATCAATCCGATGATTCCTGGTGTGCAAGTTGTCACCCAGAATGGCAAAACAGCGCGGAGCAAGTGGAAACGCGTTGTTGGCGAGGTCGAGAACCAATACCAATCCGACGTAAAGGTCGATCGCGCGGCCCCCGATCCATTCATCGATCTGGATGGTGACGGAGAGATCGAGATCTTGTCCGCGGTCACCAACGAACACGCCGACGAGAAAGTTCACCTGGTCATCTTCGGTGCCCAGGAAGGAGAACGTGTTTATGACCAGGCCGATCAATCCGTGCTCACCGTTGACGACCTGGACGGTGTGGGACCTCGAGAGGTTTTCATCCAGGAGGGCAAGAACGCGTTGCGGATTTGCAATTGGACCGGCAACACATTCGTTGATCGATGGCGAGGCGAAGACGTCACTCCCTTGGTAATGCCGGCTCCATTGGAAGGTAATCTGGCCCGCGCGGTTGGTGCCCGTAGCTCGAGCGTGAACATGCCGCTTTGGCGAGATAAACCGGCAGGCGAACTGTTCCTCTTGCAGTTCGCGGATGGTGTTTGGGGTTGCCGGTTGGTGAACGATTCACTGGAGCGGGTTCAAAGGATCGAGAATCATCCGGCACTGAATCCTGCTTCATCCCCACCTCGTGACTATTCTTGGGACGGACTGCAATTGACGGTGACCGACAGCGGAACAAAACGTGTCTCCTATCAGGTTCCGCATCGGCAATCGCATCTAGCCACGCCACCGATCGTGGGCATGCTCGGCGACGCCCTGCGAATCGTCGTTCGCGAGTTTTCTGGTTCTCTTGTCAGCCTGGCTGTGGACGGATCAGATCGGCGCGTGTTGATCGACAAATCACCGTCATCGCTCGGAGTTTGTATTACAGATCTTGATGGTGACGGCAAGAACGAGGTGCTGGCTCCGCATGAAGACGAAGAGGCCGTTGTCAAGATTATTGCAGTCGATGCGGCTGGCAACCGAGAGCTTCAGATCCTGCCTCCGGCCGGCTCGACTGAAACGGCACTCGGCCCAACGGGCAGCTTAGGGCAGGGGGCTGGGCGATGGTTCGTCGTTCGCTACCGAGTCGCCTTTGAGAACACTCGGGTTGTCGCCTATGACGGGGCGAGTGGAAAGCCGATGTGGACGCGCGACTTTTTGGGACCCGAACGTGTACCATCCACAAGCTTTGTCCTCCATCTTCCGACCGCAGTTCACGATGTGGATGCCGACGGAGCCGACGACCTCATCGCCTCGTCGGAGAATTGGTACGAGGTTATCAGTGTCAAGGACAACCGCTCTCTAACACCGACCATCGCCATTACAGCCGCCGTGCCGGGGCACTGGGGCGCCTACGCGACTCCAATCGTGGCTGATCTCTTCGGCGACAAGACGCCTCTCGTCTTTCACAACAACGCCTATGCCCTTACCCTGCTGACGAAGCTCGACGGCACGGCCGTGTGGCACCACGGACTGACTCGCGATACGACGCATGCAAGCCAAGTGGGGCTGGCGGATCTGGACGGAGATGGAACGACGGAGCTTGTGACCACCCAGCAAGACGGTCTGCTGCGCGCCTTTGAAGCCAGACCGCTTCAGGAGAGATGTCCGAGTTGTCCCGCCGACCAGGAACTCACCACGGAAAACCACGGAGGAAAGGTTCGTTGGACGCTTCAACTACCGCCGCCGCTCAGCGATTTTGCAACCCTCGACGTCGATGCGGACGGCCGTATCGAACTTCTTTGTGGAACTGGCGACGACAAGCTGTACGCACTCAAGGAGACCGACGGAAAATGTAGGGTCCTGTGGGCTACCGAGCTCGGCGCCCGAGTTGGGTCACCGGTAATTGCTGATCTTGATGGCGATGGGCGGCCGGAGATTCTGGTGTCGACAGCGGATGGACGGCTTCACTGCCTCGGACACACTCCGAAGTGACCTGCCTTGCCCAGTTTGCGTTCCCTTCGATACCGCGCGGACGCGTGACCGAAGTTATAAGTCAAGACCTGGCCACAAATGACTCCAAATTCAGGACTCCTGATCTCACCGGAAAATGTAGTGACACCTAAACGACGCCCCCCGCCAGCTTGTCTGGCAGGAGCGAAAGATTGATTGGCTAGAAACGCACGCGCGCTTTTACCCCCAACTATTCCCCGTTCGCCGCCGAAGGCGGCGAACGGGGAATAGTTGGGCGGATTTTTGGGTGGCCGCGAGCTAGCCTGTCAATCTCATTCACCTGCCGGACAAGCCCAATGGCACTAAGCTTGAAAACAGCGACGTAGGGGCGAGAAAACACTAGCCTGACGCGCAAGCGAGGAGAGGGGCCGTTGCCCTGCCAGCGCACTAAACGCCGCCATACGAGTCCGAAACCGACGCCGCACCGACACGTCCAACCGCGTTCTCCACGCTTGCGTGTCAGGCTAGTGTTGCTGGGAATCGTGCACCGTCGAAACATGCGTCATCCTAGTGTTGCTCGGCTACAACGAGCCTATTCGTAAGCTTAGTACCATTGGGACAAGCCGGCAGGGGTCTCACTTTGATTTCCGCTTGCGACACACATTCTCCGAAGAATTGGCTGCGAGATCAGGAGTCCTGAATTCTCATGCCATGCATTGGTCGTGATGAACCTTTGCAATGGGAGCACCGGGTACCTTGCCCCCGGGGACCGCCATGACCAGGAGATTTATGCCGTCAAACAATCTCCCTACGAACGCGGATCGTTAGAAAAGATACATAGCGCGGTTTCGGCTCGTTGCGAGTCGTTATTGGCCCAGCCCACTGCGGAAGCGCCGGTCCCCTCCTTAGAATTGTAATCGCTTGATGGAGCGGTCTTCGACAATCTATCGACAGGGTCATTGTCCATGATACCCGGCGATGACCAGGTCGTAAGATACGACTTCGGGATTGCCCGGCGACGGGTCGCCAAATAGCCAGTAAGGACGCTTCGCCTACGAAGTTCAGCGTATACACGTTTCTCGATGTTCATGGTCTTAGTCGACGTGGTATAATTCAGGTGGAAGTCGACAAAGAAGAGTGTAACATTCACACAGTGGGATGCCGCGCTAACTTGCCTAGTGACTCGAAGAAAGCCGTTTGATGAATCTAAACCAATGGGCCTTGAAATGGAAACAAGCTGGAGCGGAGTTGTCGGAGCTGTGTCGTGAGCGTCTTGCATCGACGGATACGCAAACATCCATTGAAGCGCTGTCGCAAGCCTCAATTTGGGCCCACAACACGGTTCCGCTGCGGGGGACGTCTGGTCTTGTCCAACAGCAAGCGATGTTTGCCAGGCTGCGTCGTTTATGAAGGATCTGATCGAAGTTGCCGCTCACCTCCAGGAGTTGTTCGCGGAACGGGGATGGCGGTTCTGCTTCATCGAGGGGCTCGCGGTGCAGCATTGGGGTGAGCCGCGTGTGACGCTCGATGTCGATGTGTCGTTGTTTACGGGGTTTGGTCGGGAAGAGGCATTCATCAAGGAACTTCTCAACCACTACGAAGCCCGCGTGGAAAACTGCCTCGACTTTGCGCTTCGCAATCGCGTTGTCCTCCTTCAGTCAGAGGGAAATATTAGCATCGACATCGCATTAGCCGGGTTGCCATTTGGGAAAATCAGGCGATGATCTCGGTGATCGGGTTGTCGTGGTCGATCTCCAGTCGCTTGCGGCCGGGGATCTCCAGTTTGTGAGAGTCGAGGCCCAGTTGTCGCGGGATCGTGGCGTGGATGTCGGTCACGTAGCGGCGGTTTTCGACGGCGATGGGAAAGTAGCTTCACAAAGTGACCTGTTGATATGTGTCCGAGGGGATCGCCGAACCGGCCCACGATTGAAATGGAAAGTGCGGCCTCCGACCGCCGCTTCCGAGTTCGCCTTTGCCGATGCAGACAACGACGGGCATGGCGAGATTGTCTACACGGGCACGGATGGTTTTGTGCACTGTGTGGGGAGTCGACGATGACCTGTCTCCAGACAGTGGACGGAGGTGAAAAAAGGAACAAAATGCTTCGCTTCTACCTTGCCGTCGCCGTCCTCACGTCTGCTGTTGTCCCTGGGTTGGGCGCCTCTGAGAAATCGCTTGTGATCCGCGACGCTTCGATTTTTGATACGGCCACGGGAAAGATGCTGCCTCAGCGAACCATTCTCATCCGTGGTGACCGCATCCATGCGATCGAAAACTCCAGTCAGTCACTTTCAGTGCCGAGCGGCGCCGATGTTTTGGATGGTTCCGGCAAGTTCGTCATTCCTGGGTTGATCGATGCACATGTGCATCTTGTTCACTTGGCTGAACGATCACACGTCACCGGCGACGAGTTTCTGCCTCTGTTTCTGGCGGCAGGTGTTACGTCGGTGCGAAGCGCCGGGGATGCAATCGTCGCCGAGGTCAGTGTTGCGCACTACGCGATGTCGCATCCGCGGTTGTGTCCCCGGGTGTTCCTCGCCAGCCCACTGATCGACAGCGAGCCACCAATTCATCGCGACGTGGGGTATCCGCTGACCGATACGAAGCAGGTAGCCGCGTTCGTTGACGATATGGCTGCCTGGAACGTAACGACGCTGAAGATTTACGCGGGTACGCGGCGAGACATCGGTCAAGAGGTGATTAAGCACGGGCATCGCCGCGGCATGAAAGTGACTGGACATCTGGGTCGATACACGGCTCAGGATGCCGTTGTCGATGGCATCGATTGCCTGGAGCACATCTGGTCGGTGTTCAACTACAGCATTCCGCCCGAGGTTGTCGAGCAGCCGGATCATCGTGCTAACCTCGACCTGCGTAATTCCAAGTGCCAGGCCCTTGTCGCTCTGTTGGCCGATCGGCAGGTGGCCGTGGATCCCACGCTGGTCGTTTTTCGAAACATGATTTACCTCAACGACCTGCAAGAAGTCCACAAGCATCCTGACCTGTCTCGCGTTCCCCGGCGCATGCTACGTTACTGGGATAGCTATCGTGCCGGAAGCGGACTCGAACCGTCCACGCGCGAGTCGCGGCGGCGAGAGATTCTCAAGTACCAAGAGCTGACTGGAATATTGCACCGGATCGGCGTGCCAATTCTCGCGGGTACAGATACTCCCGAACCGTACGTCGTACCCGGTTTCTCATTACATCAAGAGCTGCGGATGCTTGTGGAATCGGGTCTTTCTCCGTCCGACGCGATTAAGTCCGCAACCGTCAACAACGCACGAATCCTCAACCAAACGGACAACCTTGGCAGTATCGAAAGTGGCAAGTGGGCAGATCTTGTTGTTCTGACAGCCGACCCGACCCAGGACATTCGCAACACGCGCAAGATTGAAAGCGTCATTCGCGGCGGGCAGGTCTGCAAGCCGGCGGTCCTGCTTGAAGCCGTGCCCGCTGAATGAAAGGCGCCCAAACGGAGTTTCATCACCGACCCGTTTCAGACAGTCGACAACAGACGAAACCCGCATGCTCGAGCCTTGGTCCACGACATCAACTACCGCGTCAGATCGAAGTCGACGTCGTTGTTGTCGCCAGGCGATATGTCGACGGTGAGCGTGCTCTCCCTGTTGTACTTGACAGGGATGTAGGGTTCGAAGTCTTCAACCGCACCCATGTTCCGCTCAGTATCCTCCGCTGAATAGATCCTTCCCGTTTTGCGTTCTGCTCGAATCTCGACGCGGTGCTTTCCGATCGCCGAGCCCTTGGAGACCTCGATCGCATATTTTCCGTCCTTGATGATTCCCGCGGCACTAGGTCCCTTTGTTTCGGCTGTCGGAATGAATGCAATCTGTCCATCAGGAATCAGATTGCCGTCAAAGGAAACGCTGCCGTTGACGGCGGCCCGTTGAGGGCCCTGCTCACCGCATCCGGCCAAGCAAGCCAAGGTAAAAAAGCCATGTAGAAGTTTAACTTTGATTGTCACGGCGGCTCCCCGTGATAGGCGCAACGGCCCGCGCAACGTGAACGTGCTTGTTTGGAAAGGTTGGAATTCGAGTGCCCTGGCGCGATTTTGGATCGACGCTAAAACCCATCCATGACTTCCTTGCCATTGCGCGACCCCAGAGCCAAAAATAGAATCCTGTCGACATTGTCGGACACAAATCGGACGGCCCCATCGCCCATCAACCCATTCACCCCGCCTGGATGGTAGCTCCGCGCGTATAAAGCGTTGTCATGCTCGGAAGATACGCAGGGAGCTTGGAGATTGCCGGTCTGGCAGAACATCACTCGATCTGGAAGCCCGGTATTGGGCGGCTCGAGCGTTGTAAACAGGTTCGCACCAGACTCAGCGTCGTACACACGCCCCCGGCAATCGTGCCCCCGCGCACCCGGCGCCCCACCGCTACGGTCCGCAGTTAACACAATCTCACTGCCCATAAATGGTATGCGAAGTTCCGTCCGTTACGTCTTTGAAACGGACGCTCGAAACCGCAAAGAACATCCCATTCAATGCGGTCCCGTCGGAGCCGCCGGCGTTGAACAGCTGGTTACCCGTGCACATGGAGTAATTCGAGTGCATGCTGGGAACGCCAGCCGTCTCGATTTTCCCAGTAAGCGGATCCTCAGGACAACTCAGAACCGTTACGTTAATCGTCACTCCGGGCCAGTTCCAGGAGGAGACACCGGTGAATTCCCTCTGGAAGGGAGACTGCAGATCGTGTAACGCATGTTCCTCGATAAACGGCCAGATCTGCGGGGGCCACTGATATGATTCATGGAAAAAAGGTTGTGAAAACACCAAGGTTCTGGCCGTAGTTTAGCTTTCCTACGAAAATACGAACGGTAATGCCTAATCTAATAGGCTGGATCAAACATCTGTAGGTCACGCTCAGGGTTCGTCATTTTCAACCCTGAGTGTAGCTAGTGAATTCCCACCGTCGCAGAGCAATACACTGCCTGTCATACTGCGGTTGCGCGGGTCACACAGGTGGACTACGTGCAGTGCGACTTCTTCCGAAGTCATTAATTCTTTGATGGGAACCACTGCGGCCAAGCTGCGACGGTGCTGCGAATTCGCATTAAACCATTGTTTGGACAGTCCTGCATCAACGTATCCTGGCGCCACCTCATTCACAAGAATGCCGTGAGGCGCGTACTCGAGGGCCATGCACTTGCACAACATGCGTAGGCCCGCCTTCGCCACACAGTAGGCCGGGATGTGTGTATGTGCGGTATGTCCTGCCCAACTGCCAATGAAGACGATTCGCCCCGGCTTACTTCGTTTGACTAGCCGCCGGGCCACGGCATTCGCTAGAAAATAGCTGCCGGTTAGATTCACGTCGAGGTGGCGCTGCCACACGTCCGGCGTTAAGTGGGTTAGATCGGCCGTTTCGACGATCGCCGCATTGGGAATTGCTAAGTTGACGGCACCCAACTCCTTTTCCACCACCGCAACCCACTCCTCGACCGCATCGGCATCGGCCGTGTCAGCCACGTCAAAGCGAAACCGCCTGCCGAGCCGCTCAATCTCCGTGCGCAGCGGATCGGCCCGCCCACCGTCGCGCAGTCCGCCCACGGCAATGTCTGCTCCATGCCGTGCCAACTCGACCGCACACGCCCGGCCGATGTCACCCAGACCCCCGCTGATGATCGCCACATGACTAGTCATGTTTTCCATAGTGAGGCCTCAACTTCCGGTTCTTCAGAAGACTTAGTGGGTGAATATGGGCGGTGGGTGGAGCCCCTCGGGAATCCGAACAACGAAGCCTGTTAGTTTGAACTCAGATAGGGGATTTCCTCAATTGGGGGTAACGATACGTCCTCGTGCGAACGGCCAGGCCATTTGCTCAGCGTGTTACCGGGGTCCGGGATACGATCGTTTATCAACGCCGCGTAGCGATGAGTTTGTACCGCTGTGGGCGGTTTCAGTTGTCTTGGTTAATCAAGACGACTCATGCATCCGTGCCGTAAGGACACGATGTTTCGCAACGTCCTTAATCGTCTGCATTGCAACTTGTCCTTGCCTCTAATCCGTACTCGCGTACGTATATCCACGAATACCAAAACTGTGGTACAGTAAACTCGTAGACATACCGGAATCTCCTCTTGAAGTGTTTGTAGTCATCCACTCCAGAAAGAAACCAGCCTGTCTCTTATTTGGCTACACCGTATGGCATTTCTCGCTCAACTACGCACAACTCGGATGAACCATTTTTATGTCCGATCCACTTTTTCGTGTCGATGGCCAGGTTGTGTTGGTGTCCGGCGGCAGCCGCGGAATTGGTCGCGCCATTGCGGCCGGCTTTGCATCTCGCGGAAGTCGCGTGATTGTGACGGGCCGTGATCAGCTCACCATCGAGAAAACCGCGCAGGAAATCTCCGAATCGCTGGACACAGAGGCCTGCCATCCAGTCACCGGAGTCGCGTGTGATGTGAGTGACGCCCGGCAGATTGATTCTATCGCGGATTCGATCGCCGAGGAACATGGCCGCATTGATACCCTCGTCAACGTCGCCGGCATCAACAAGCGGCAACCGGCCGTCGATTTTAGCGAAGATGATTTCGACGCCATTCTCGACGTGAATCTGAAGGGCGCCTTCTTTCTTTCTCAAGCTGTTGGTAAGAGGATGATTCGACAACGCAGCGGAAGCCAAATCAATATTGGTTCGCTCAATACGCACGCGGCAATGACCAATCTGCTCCCCTATGCGATCAGCAAGACTGGACTAGACCAGATGACTCGATCATTGGCTGCCGAATGGGGGCAGTTCGGCATACGGGTAAACACGTTGGCGCCAGGTTTCGTCCTCACTGATTTGACTCGAGGTGTATGGGCGATCGAGACCATGGAGGATTGGCGAATTGCCAACACGCCTCAACGCCGTATCGGTGTTCCCGATGACATGATCGGGACAGCCATTTTCTTGGCATCCAAGGCATCTGAGTACTTGACCGGACAAGTTATCTACGTCGATGGCGGATTCTCCGCGGGTCGGCTGTGGCCTTTTCCTGACTAGCGGCCTTTTCCCGAATAGAGTCTGCCGAGACCGTTCACCGTAGGGCCACGATGTAACAGACCCAGCTTGGATCGCTGGGCGCCTCCTCAGTGCGATACCATTCGTCGGTCTCCTCCCGATCGGCACATGTTTGTTCCCAATAAACATGGCTCTCGCGAAAGCCGGCTTCGGCTAACAGCTCGCGTACTTCGGCCAACGTCCAAAACCGCCAGTGATACTGGAAGGCGTGCTTGAGCTGGCTGCCGTCGCCGAATCGAAACGTGATGTAGAAACTGGCATCATGATTTACCGGATTGAATCGTCGCTGTTCCCACCGGTATTTAAACCCTTTTTTCCCTTTGACAACCGTTTTGACGTCTGTATGCTGCTCGTCGTAACACTGAGGGCCCCCCATCATGTCCATCACCATGATGCCTTCGGGATTGAGGTTGGAGCGCGCGAGGCAGAAGTAGTCCAATAGCTCCGGCCGTGTCTTGAAAATCCAAAACGAGAAATTTTGAGCCGCCAACACGTCGACCTTGGGCCGATTGGTCTTACGGACGTCCTGTTTCAACAGCTTCACTCGCGACTGTTGGGTCTTGTTGAGCTGCTTGAGGTTGTGCTGTTTTCCCCACTTGAGCGGTTCGGGATCCAAGTCCACTCCGACCGCTGTACGCTGTCGGTTGGATTTGACCCACTCGCAACAGACGGCAAAGGTCCCACAAAAGTCTTCGCGAAGCGTAAACGGTTTGCGATGGAATGCGTCCCGGAACACCTGCTCAAAAAACTCGACTTCATGTTCCGGTGACTGAACCGATTGTTGGTAACAGTCGTATTTGTCGGCTTTTTCAGCCATCGTTCGTTTCTTTTTTCTGGTGCTGGTCATCGGTGAGCCCTAGTCCATGTTTTGAAGTTGCGCTTTTTGGAAACCCGACGCGTAAGCGAGGGAAATACGCGTGTTCATTGCGTTCCTCGCTTACGCGTTTTGAAGTTGCGCTTTTTGGAAACCCGCCGCGTAAGCGAGGGAAACCCGCGTATTCATTGCGTCCCTCGCTTACGCGTCGGGTTTCCATTTTCCGAGGAAATCTAACCTAGCGCAACTTCAAAACTCACGCGTCGGGTTTCCATTTTCCGAGGAAATTCAACATAGCGCAACTTCAAAAAGTACATGTTGGAAATGAGTCCTATCGCGTTTTGGCAAACTAGTTGTCTTTTCCCGCGCCGGCTAAACTGAATCAGGGTGCGGCCGGTTCAATGGCTCGTTTTTCCACGCCGTAGATTTCCTATCTTACCCATTTGTGTCTGGTTGACACTGGGTGTAGGACGAGTTTCTCCTACCCTGCGAAAGAAACGCCGCGAAAGGCTGATTGCTTGGACCAGATTGCTTGGACCACGCAATGCATTCAGGCGCCGCGGAGGTCGTGAGGTTTTCGACCCAGCCAGGTTTGGACGAACATTTAAGGAATGCGTGCCGAGTGCTTCAACAGCCAAACCTCGGCTACGTGTGAGTGGAGTTTCCAATTCAGGTGCGATTCGTCGACCGGATCCCATGTCAAACGCAGTGCACCATCGGTAGTCAGCTCCGCCGGCACCTCAAACTCCTGAAATCGCCCGATTTGGCTCGCATGTTTTGTCACGGCCAGCCGCACGCCATCCCCACGCAGTGGTAACTCACCTTGACCGGTTAGCCGAACCGAGTAACGGGCATTGGAGTCCAAGCCTTCGTACGCGACTCCGGCTGGCCAACGCATATGGTGCAGCCAGGCCATTCGCCGCCGGCTCTTGCCCTCGTGCACCCACGAGTGGCCCGGGTTCTCATGACGCCGGCCCTCTGGGTCGGTGTTGGTGCCCTCGCCGCGAACCACTCGCGGTGATTTTCCCACATGGCCTATGTCGTCGTAGAAGCTGCCAGGTCCCGGGTCTTCCCAGGTGCGGATCGTCTCCAACCGAGAGAATTTTTCCTCCTCGCTATTCAGTTTTCGGATCTTCGCGAATTCATCTTCCCACCACCATCGATCGTTGAGCGGCCGGTCGACGAAATCCATCACGCAGCCTCGCTCCGCACCGCTACCGCCAAAACGCTCTACGCTCGTTTGATAGCCGATGGATCTGAACAACAGGTCGGCCAACTCATCGACGCGCGCCTTCAATCCTGGACGACACGGCTCTTCGACCGCTCGACTCAACTCCTTCTCGGCGAGAGTCATGGCTGCATCACAGCCAATTGTCGACGCTGCTTGAAGCGTCCGCATCGCCTCACGCGCCAACTGGTTTTCGTAGATCAGACGGTGGCGAGTGTAGGCATCGTAATACGCCCGCATGAGATGCTGTTGGAATCGCCAGTTCTTGAGCAGCCTAGGATGGCGCTTCTCCAAACGTTGCCATAAAGCCAGCACACCGTCGACGCCTGCGTTGTCCGCCAGACTTCCACGCCAATTGTTTTCCAATCCGAGCAAGGTATCCGCCATCGCCTCGGCCACGTTGTCGCCGAAATGAAAACGCGAGTATTGAACGAGCATAACGCGCCCGTCTTGCCGCGAGTTCCATCCCAGCATACTCCACACTGCTTTGTTCACGTCGTCATTGATGCCGTCGGAGTACGTTACGAATCCATCGGTGTGGGGCGCGAATCGGCGAAAAATTGTCGTGTAGGCGGCCGGTCGCGGGTTGGTCGGTTCGCGTCCCAACGTTACGGCGAAGGCAGGATCCCACCAGCTGACAGGAAATTGACACTCGACGGTATGTGTGATGTCCGGATACCAGCGTACCGGATAGCGGCGTAGCAGTCGCTGTCGTGTCTCGCCGATGGGTAGCGCGGAAGTATCCGCCACGATCCCGCCAAACCAATTCGGCTGTTCTCGGGAGATGTAGTCCATTACATACTGCACCTTGGGTTCGCCGAAGTATTGCAGCGACAGCCAGACCTTTGCATTGGGATGATGTTTTGTCAGCAAAGGCGCAAGATCCTCCAAGAAAGGCAGCACCAGCTCTGGCGAGTTTTCGCCCGGGTCACCGCCCGGGACAAACACGGCGTCCAACCTTGGCGTCGATCGATAGAATTCTTCATGTCGCTTGAGTTCCTGCTGGCGAAGCAAGTGGTCGGTCAGTGGAAACTCCACCGGTGTCCAAACCCAATAGTCAACGTCGTACCTTGCGCAGATCTCACCGATCGTACGATTCATCAACTCGTTCTCGCGCATGTCTTGAAACGGAATGTTCTGGACACAATTCATGCCAAACAGAATCTGTTCGCGAATGTACTGGTCGTACTGTTCGCGCGACCAGGCGTCATAACTGTTGGCCCTGGCTCGATAGCCCAGCTCATGTCCGCGAACAGGATATTCAGGCGCGGTGGCCACCTGCAACGGTTTGTCAAGCGAGATATCACCTGCGTCACATTTGAGTGCGCGCAGCAAACGCCCCACACCAAACATCGCACCGCGCCCATCCGCCCCGACCACGATGACACTGGACGGTTCACCGTGGTTTCCTTCGGCGACCTGGACAGAAAATCCCTCTGGTCGGGTTTGCGGCAAAGACTCCTCTTCAGCACGAGGAATTCGAGCCGACCAAGGGATGTTGCTTTCGCGAGTGGTGATCGCGATCGCTGATTGCCCGGTAGTTGGCCAAATCTCTTGGACGGTGAGTTCGATGCCGGTCCGTTTGGCCACCTCCTCAACCAAGATCGTCGCCGCCATTTGTTCGGCTTGGTCGCGGTCGCCTGGGGACACGACGACAACCGCTCGCGAGAGGTCTAAACGCTGTGCGACCGCTGGTACACAAACGTTTCCCAGCATCCAATGCGATATCCATACGATAGCGGTGAGTCGAGCGCAGCCCATTTCGCTTCCTCCGACCCTTTCTCGCGGCCGCCCGTCGACCTCATTTGATTTGTTTTGATGGAACCATTTCGACCGCCCCCGCGGCCCGTGAACCCGATGATACTCTCAAGTGGTCCACGAATCCACGAATCGGCGTCCGGATCGCCTATCATGCGCGCACCCTACGAGAAAGGAGAGTCGAAATGCTATGATCTCCGCAAGGACGAACGTATGATAAACGGTCTCTGCACGCCACCAGCACCACGAGCGTAGAAATAGTGCATTCGCGAGAAGTGAATTAAGGAGAGAGTTGTGAGTTTCAAGAGACTGAGTCGGCGTTCATTCATCCAGTCGGCCGCAGCGGGGTCGCTGGCGCTAGCTACAGGCGAACTTCGCATCGGTCGCGCGGAGGAGAACCAAGAGGCCGTGGCGGTTGAAAACCAGCAGCCCGGTACGACGGAGTGGCTACTCGACAAAACGCAAGTCGATTCGGATACTCGCTACCGTTGCCCTTGGATCGAAGGCTATTGCTCACATACCAGTATTCGCGCTGGGGAAAAACTTCGGTTTTTTGTCAGTACGAACCCGGCCGCGACTTTTATGCTGGACATCTACCGCATGGGTTACTATCAGGGTCAAGGTGGCCGATTGATGAAACGTCTAGGACCGCTCGAATCCGCCACCATGGAGGATCCGGAAATCGGCGTCGATCGGCTTCGCAGTTGCCGCTGGCTGCCGGCCGCGGAAATCACCATCCCCGGCGAGTGGCTCAGCGGCGTCTACGTGGGGAAGCTCACTTCGCAGCACGAAGGCTGGCAAAGTTACCTGATCTTTATTGTCCGCGACGATCGCCAGGCCAACCTCTTATTTCAATGCAGCGACCATACTTGGCAGGCGTACAACCGTTGGCCGTCTCAGTTCTCGCTCTACGACGATGGCGACAACCAATGGTACTGGGGTCCCAAGTCGCGAGTCAGTTTTAATCGACCGTACGGTAAGTACTGTCAAATCCTGGACCAACCTCTCTCGACCGGTTCAGGCGAATTCTTTCTCTGGGAGTTTCCTTTCGTCCATTGGCTGGAGGCGAACGACTACGACGTCTCCTATATATCCAACCAGGACACACACCACGATCCGATCGGTTTGCGGCGAACTCGTGGCTTCCTGAGCGTAGGGCACGACGAATACTGGACCCTCGAGATGTTTCGCCATGTGCAGCATGCGGTAGCAAGCGGCGTGAATGTCGGATTCTTCTCTGGCAACGCCGTCTGTGGGCGGATTGAGTACGAAGCGGAAAATCGTAGTTTTCGTCGCGTGGGCGTGTTTGGACCGCCTGCTGGGACGCGCGAGTTTGCCGCGATGGCCGAATTGCCGCACCAGCGTCCTTATGCTAATGAATTGATCGGTGCTCATAGCACCGGACCGGTTACCGGGGGAGCGGATTGGATTTGCACCAACCCGACCCATTGGATCTATGACAACACCGGCATGCAGCAAGGAGATACGATTCCGGGTCTGATCGGTTGGGAATGGCACGGCGACCCGGCTCCTATCGACGGACTACAGGTGGTGGCGACTGGGCCGACTCAAGATCGTCCAGGTCAACCGAACGACGGCCAATACACGGCCACCGTTTACCCCGGCCCTGGCGACAACTTCGTATTCAACGCGGGCACCTGTTGGTGGGCGGACAGCCTCAGCGAACCACCAGGCTACGTGCGACCGCAAGTCTACACGACGCCCGAAGGTCCAAACCGATTGGCCCAGAAAATCACGCACAATATACTCCGCCGCATGATCGGAGCTTGATTGCCGTCGTTACAAGGTCCGCCGCCATCGATTGATGTTTACGTATCAACAGTGACGGCTCTCATTGCACTCATCGAGCACTGAATTGAAAACCAATATGACGAGAAGGATCAAACGAACGGTCACATTTTGCTCGGCGGCATGTCTGTTCTTGTTGTACCTGTGCGGTGTGCTTTGCTTGGGTGCGTCGCCTGAACAAGAAGCACTCGACGCCCTCGATAATTTCAGTGTTCCCAAGGGGCTCCAGATCGACCTCTTTGCCGACGGGCGATATCTTGCCAATCCGGTTGCCTTTTGCTTCGACGATGTGGGGCGTGTCTACGTGGCTGAAACTTTTCGCATGTACCATGGCGTGGAAGAGAATCGACGAGGCGAAGACTGGTTGAATGACGATTTGGCCTGTCAATCGGTGGAAGACCGGCTGAGTATGCTGAAGAAATGGGCGGACGAGTTCGAGGATGGTTGGTCGTATTTCTCGAATACTTCCGAGCAAATCCGATTGGTCGAAGACACAGACGGTGATGGGCGTGCGGATCGTTCGACGGTGTTTTCGGATGACTACGACGATCCTCTCGATGGATTGGCCGCGGGGTTGGTCGCCGGCGGCGATTCGATCTATTTTGCGTGTGCTCCGAATGTCTACCAGCTACGAGACGCCAATGGCGATGGCCGCGCTGAACAGCGTAAGGTACTTCACCATGGATTTGGTGTTCGTCATGCGTTTATTGGCCATGACCTTCACGGGTTGATCTGGGGCCCGGACGGTAAACTCTATTTCTCCATGGGCGATCGCGGTTTTCACGTGGAAACCAAGGAGGGTCGCACGCTTCATAGCCCCAATCGCGGTGGCGTCCTCCGCTGTGATCCCGATGGAGCGAATCTGGAACTGTTTGCCACGGGACTGCGCAATCCACAGGAAATCGCCTTCGATCAATTTGGCAATCTATTTACCTGCGACAACAATTCGGACGCTGGCGACCAGGCGCGAGTCGTCTATCTGCCCGAGGGCAGCGATAGCGGATGGCAGATGGAGTTCCAATACCTGGAAGACGAGAACCTGCGCGGACCATGGACTCAAGAAAAACTATGGCACCCTCAGCATCCGAATCAACCCGCCTGGATGTTACCGCCGCTCGCCTGGATCGGCGCGGGTCCGTCAGGTCTCACGTACTATCCGGGGATTGGACTACCCGATCGGTATGACAACCACTTCTTCATGTGTGACTTTCGCGCGAACCAGCAGAGCTGCATTCGAGCATTCGCGGTAGAGCCCAAGGGTGCTGGTTTTGAAGTGATCGACGAACACGAGTTCTGGCAGCACATTGTGGCTACCGACGTCGAATTCGGCTATGACGGCGGGCTGTATGCACTCGACTTTATTGAAGGGTGGGATGGCACGGGACAAGGCCGCATTTATCGTCTCGTTGATCCAGTTCAGGTGAGTTCTCCAGCCATCAAAGCCTTGCCCAAGCTTTTCAGCAACGGGTTTGCATCACTGGGGACGGGGGAGCTAATAGAGTTACTGCACCACGCCGACATGCGTGTGCGTCAACGGGCCCAGTTCACACTGGCTGGTCGAGGGGACGAGGCCGTCAGTGCATTGGTGGAATTGGTCAACGAGAGTCACGAAACTGTGCCCCGTTTGCATGCGATTTGGGGACTCGGCCAAATCGCTCGGGAGAAGAAGTTCGTGCTGGACGAGGTGGCCAAATTATTGGCTGATCCCAATCCCCATGTCCGTACACAGGCCGCCAAAGTTTTGGGCGATTCTCGTTACTCCGAGGCGACCGCACGTCTCCTGGAAAAACTGGGCGACGAAGATTTACACGTCCGGTCCGAGGCCTGTCTCGCTTTGGGCAAGATCGGCAGCCCGAAGGCAGTGGATTCGATACTGGCCGTTCTTGAGGAGAACCAGGACACGGATGTGTTCCTGCGTCACGCGGGTGTGATGGGGCTCGCTGGTATTGGTGACGCCACAGAGCTCGTTAAGCGTGCCAACCATCCGTCCGCGGCGGTGCGGATGGGGATTTTGTTGGCCCTGCGGCGACTGGCTGATCCACATGTGGCCGCATTTCTCGATGACGCCGAATCGCGTCTTGTTGTGGAGGCGGCTCGCGCCATTCACGACGTACCGATCGATGACGCATTACCGGTACTGGCTCGAATGGTTGACGGGTACACTCGCGCCACTACGTCCCGCGGAAGTCTGGTCATCCGAACGAACTCGACCATGCAATTCACACGCGAGTTCTGGCACGACATTCCAGGCGTCCATGTGGCCGACCTGACCAATCATCCGAAGTTTGAATCCAGCCGCCCGGATGAGACCGACGCGACGTCGGTATTCTCCAATGGCGCGCCAAGAGGTGCTAACTACGGTACGCGAATTCACGGTATTATTGAGCCTCCGGAAACGGGTCACTATGTTTTTTACCTAACTTCGGATGACGAAGGTCAGCTTTTCCTCAGTGACGACGAAAACCCGGAACGGAAACGTCTGGTGGCTTCGGTCGCCACCTACGCCGTGCGCGACAACTGGGAAATGTTTGACACACAGACTTCCGAGCCTATCCATCTGGAAGCCGGAGGACGCTACTACATTGAGGCTTTGCACAAAGAGGGTGGCAGTCCGGATCACCTGGACGTCGGATGGAAGCTTCCCGACGGTTCGATCCAGCGTCCGATTGGCGGAGATTCCGTTGCCAGCGGCGACGAGAGCCCGACGGATCCAACCATCACTGCACTCCTACGCCGCGTTATCAACGCCAATTTTCGTCTCGGCGAGCGAGAGCATGTAATGGCCATCGCGGCATTTGTCAGTGATTCTGGGAATCCGCTTCCGATGCGCCGTTTGGCCGCGGCCGCCTTGAACGATTGGACCCAACCGCCGACACGGGATGCCGTGCTTGGTCACCGGCAATATTTGGCCGAACGTGATTTCAACATGGTCCGCGAGGTGCTGCAAGATGCGATGGCGGGAATGCTGCAGAATGCATCGGGTGAGTTGGTCAGTCAAATTGCCAAGTTGGCCGAGACCTATCGTATTACGGCCGATCCTGAGGCGTTTGTCCGCTGGGCGCTGGACGTCCAACGACCGTTTTCGGTTCGACGAGAAGCGATTCGGCTGTTGGCCCGGCAGTCTCATCCACGTTTGCTCGAGATCACTGAGAGCTGGCTGGCGGACCTTGATCCACTCATTCGCAGTGAAGCGCGTTGGATCATGGCTTCCAGCGATCCGGACCGCGCAGTCGTGGAATTAGCCGAGGCGCTGGCCGCTGGCGTGATGTCCGAGAAACAACAGGCACTCGCGACGCTCGCGGCCCTGGACCATCCACAGGCGCGTCGACTCCTGGCGGTTTGGTCCGCGCAACTTGTGGATGGAACGGTACCCGAGGCGCTGCAATTGGATGTGCTCGAAGCGGCTCGCCAGGCCGGCACTCCACCGCTCGAAGAACTGGCTCGACAATACGAGAACGTGCTCATGGACGCGGACCCACTCGGCCAGTACAAACTGGCTCTAAAGGGTGGCAATCTAGAACGGGGCGCCCACAGCTTTTTCACGAATAACAAACTGCGGTGCCAACGCTGTCACAAGGTGGGTGATCGAGGTGGTGGAGAGGTTGGCCCTGATTTGACCGGGATCGGCGCCCTCAAGGATCGCGTTTACATCCTGCAGTCCATCATCGCGCCCAATGAAAAGTTTGCTGAAGGTTTCGCCTACACGACCTTGTTTATGGACGACGGACGCACGATCACCGGACGGGTCGTCCGAGAAACCGAAGGGCTGCTGGTTATCCAGTCCCCGGGGAAAGAAGAGATTGTGATTCCTCGGGACACAATCGAGGACCAGGTACCCGCGCAATCCGCCATGCCGGCGAACCTAGTCGAACAAATGACGAAGCGAGAGTTGCGTGATTTGGTCGAATTCCTGGCAAGACAGACGAATGAACGCTGAGACGAATCGACGCTGACGGTCAAAAATTTCACATTCGGCGTTGAGCGAATATATTGAAACCTCATTAATTACACGATTCGATTTGAAACCCGCCTTCGAAATGAGACAACATGAAACGGCAACTAGCTATCGTAACCCTTTTTACCGTGTTGGCCTTCGGCATCATATCAGATACGTCCCATGCATTTCTCATGGAGATCAATCAATCTCAGACAACCCTCGCCGAGGAGGCGCTCGCCGATCAATTGGTAGCATCGCCGACATCGGATAGAGCCACGAGGCTGTTTCTGATCACGGGGAAGCGAAGGGACAGGCACTGCGGTTAAGGGAAGCGAAGGGGGAAGCGAAGGGACAGGCACTGCGGTTACAGTTTACTCAAACGACGCTCCTACGGATTTCACTAGTACCTTCTCTCAATGCGAACACTGGAAAACACCGCCACAGGCAGTTACGAGGGTACCGCTCTTTCGACACCCATCGCGGCGCAGATGGGCAACTGCGGAGCCAACGCATCGTTTCACACGAGCGTCGAGTGAGACGACGTACAGATTCTGAAAAAAGATCGAATACCATCTTGACTCTGGGGTTTTGATAGTTAGGATACGCATGTTTATATTACTGTTCATGTGTCTCGTTAGGGAGAATGGTCATGACGGCTCCAAGGTCGCAAATCGTAAATCTCGAAGAAACTCGCTACTTTCACTGTATTTCCCGTTGTGTGCGGGGGGCGCGGCTGTGTGGAAGTGAGTGTGAACACCGCAAAGAGTGGCTGGAGAATCGAGTCGAAGAGCTGGCGGGTATTTTTGCTATGTCTATCGGCAGTTTCGCAGTTCTCGATAGCCATTTTCACCTGGTTCTACGACTGGACGGAAAGGAGACCGTCGATAAATGGTCCGACAAGGAGGTTGCCGAGCGATGGGGACGGATTTATCCACCCCGTGGGAAGAACCGAAAGCCGATACCGGTGTCCGAAGAATGGATCAAGGAAAGGTGTGCTGATGACGAGTGGATCACGCGCATGCGCGGGAGAATGGCGAACCTGGGTTGGTTTATGAAGTGTCTGAAAGAGCCGCTTTCCAGGATGGCCAACCGACAAGATGGCTGCCGAGGGGCTTTCTGGGAAAGCCGTTACAAATCAATTGCCGTTCTTGATGACATGGCCCTTTTGGCCACCTGCGTCTATTCGGATCTCAATGTGTTTGCGGCGGGCCTGTGTGACCTGCCGGAAAACTCGCCGCACACATCGCTCAAGGTTCGCATGGAGAATTGCCTGAATCGGAAACGGGCCGCAGGGCTTGACTCAGCGCTGACTTTGGTTGGCCGCGGCGAAGTCGTGTCAGACGAGCGGGCGGCGGAGCTGGAAGAGGGATTGTGGTTGTGCCCCCTATCCAGTGCCGTGGAGAACCGGTTTGGAGCCAAGGGAATGCTGGAGGGTTTGTCGCTGGCCCACTATCTGGAGCTGGTGGAATCGACCAGTCGCCTGGCGCGTGAAGGCAAGAATCGGCTTAGCGAGACAGCCCCTACGTTACTTGAGCGACTGGGCACAACGGTCGAAACGTGGGAGAAGACGATCAGCCGATTGTTTGGCCGCACGCGGCCATTGGGTGTGGCGTTTTCCTTTTCGCGGTCACGCCTTCGCGAAGCCGCGGCCCGTCGCGGTTGCCATCATTTGGCCAATCTCAACGGCTGCCTTGCCTAACTCTGCCTAACGCACGGGTCGACCCATGCTTGTGGGTTAATTGCGACGCCGGCGGTCGGATGCGTTCTAGAAATGGTCACGCGGGCGCCCTCTGAACGTAGCGAACGCAGTTTTCTTGTTCTACAGCACCGATTGCCGGAAGAATTGTGCCGATCGACACATTCACCGTTCATCCGGTCGAAGAATCCGGTGCTTGATAATTCCTATCACACCACGATACCGCCGGTCGCTCACCGCCAGTCGCATGGCATGTCCTTCCGTCTACTTCACCGCCGGTCGCATGGCATGTCCTTCCGTCTACTTCACCGCCGGTCGCATGGCATGTCCTTCCGTCTACTTCACCGCCGGTCGCATGGCATGTCCTTCCGTCTACTTCTCCTTCCGTCTACTTCTTCCTTGCGTCTGCGCGTTGCATGGCCTGTCCTTCCTTGCGTCCTTCGTCTACTTCACCGCCCTTCCGTCTACTTCACCGCCGGTCGCATGGCATGTCCTGAGGTCAAGTTCGGCAAAGGATTCGAGTTTACAAACATTTCCTAGGGACCAACTCGCAGCCGCCGGCAAACAATCCATATTAGCAGCAAACCAGTTGCCCCGGCCAAAGCGACCCATTTCCAAAACGGTGGACCGAACACGATTGTGGCATTGATGATCATGAATGCGAAGATTGTTTGAACGGCATAGTAGAACTGGCGCCGGTCGATGTATGCATCGCCCATCCGCCACCAGGCCGTGACGTCGCCTATCCAAATGCCAATGAAGAGGTAGTTAAAGTAGAGGCCGCCGCCCCAATAGATACCCACGACCTTGGCCGTCTGCCGGGCTGTGTGCTCGTAGGCTGCCAAATGGCTCCACCCATGGTAGAACTGGAACGCGCAGCCAACATGTGTCAAGAACAACCCGAACCCCGCGGTCCACAGCAAGAGGGCGACCCGTTTGGCCCGTTGAGTCTTGCATGCGGTAGCGTCCACACCCAATCGCAGTACATAGCAGGCGACTGCCAGCCGAACGGTCCATTGCGTCAGTAACTCACCGATTCCAGATTCCATCGCCTGCATCGCCCTTGGAGAGTTCGCCGACGCCAGAAATCGGGCTCAAAACGTATCTCTTAATGCGCCCACAACCTGACGTTGCCATCCTGGTATTCATGCGTCGCATGACCTATCAATATAGTTATTCGTTCAGCCACGCAACGGAAACGGGAGTTCGTGGAGAGAAAAAATGTGGCATCACCAAGAGCGAACGTGGTTGATTAGAAATACGGACTGATTGTTTAGTAGGGAAAACTCTGAGGATGACACAGATGTTGGTTGAACAACGATTGGCTCCATCCGACAGACCCATGTCTCAGGCCGCCCAGGAATTGGTCAAGGAAGGGCGGTCGCGGTTTGAAACTGTGGACTGTTTCGAATTCGTCCCAAGTAATTACGAGATGGTATGGAGCTTACTTGACGCACTTCCTCGAGGCCGCTTCTGCGAATGGGGCAGCGGACTTGGCATTGTTACGGGGCTTGCCGAAATCCTTGGTTTCGATGCGCATGGCATTGAGATTGATGCCGAACTAGCACTCGCCGCGCGACGGCTCTTGGCTGACGTCGGACTGTCATCTCAGATCGAAACAGGTGACTTCCTCACAATTCAATTCGAGGCGGACATTTACTTCGTCTACTGTTGGTGGAGTAAGGTTCGCGATACGGAGTCGCGATTTAGCGCTGTCGCTCCTGCCGATGCCAAACTGCTGGTTTATCATGGCCAAAGTGACATTCGCTGCAAGGTTCGCGGGGAAGAGCGTCCCACCACGGTTACGGGGTTATGAGACTGCGAATTTTGTTTTACCGCGATGGTTCCGGCTGTAGTTTGTGCGAACCGTTTAAGTGTGCGTTCCCAGTCGCAAACTGCGACTACCGGCCCATCGTTTTCTCGGTTGTGTGCCATTCAAGGACCGCTTGTGGAATTATCTACTGGGCCCTCGACGTTTGGAACCTTTGAATTTGGGTTATTCGTATTTGTTTCGGATTTCGAGATTCGTGCTTTGGATTTCGAGAAATCGGACATGTTGATTAAATTCTTACCAGTTGCTTAGGCGACGGTGAGTGCTCCGTTGACGGCTATGTTCTGGCCATTGATAAACGACGAGGCGTCTCCCGCGAGGAGAGTCACCAGGCCCGCTAAATCGTCCGGCACGCCAAATCGTCCGGCGGGCACGACGGAAAGGTATTCGTCCTTTGCTTCCTGCGGATCCTTTTCATGGCGTTCGACCGGTATCCACCCCGGTGAAATCATATTGACCGTGATACCAAACGGTGCCAGCTCGCTCGCCATGCTGCGATTCCAGCCATTCTGCCCTCCCTTCGCCGCCACGTAGGCGCTGAAATTCGGAACGCCGCGCAGGAACACCTCGCTGCCGATATTGATGATCCGACCCCAGCGCCGTTCTTTCATGTGCGGCAAGACGGCGCGCGTGATCAGAAAGGGACTCTTGATGAAGAAGTCGAGCATCGATTGGTAAAGGTCCCAGTCATACTCTTCAATCGGCTTGACCGGTTGGTCCGGCGTTGCGTTGAGCACGACGATATCGATCGGGCCCAGCTGGTCGACCACTTCCTGGTTGAGACGCTCGACATCGGTGGGATCAATGACGCTGGCCCTGAAGAGTCTGCCTTCGTTCCCCGCAGTTTGGAAGGGTGCAATCTCCTTGAGGCGGTAATTACGGGGTATTTTGAGGAGGAAATATTCTGATTTGGCGGTGAGCCAAATTGATATCTGAAAAAGCGACGTCCTTTGCGAAAATGTTTTTGGATCAAAACG
>Ga0310121_10000559_pt1 | contig 40479 bp, 28 predicted proteins | sample CB27_Tmax_986_MG_FD_203504 | JGI IMG/M metagenome (GOLD analysis project Ga0310121, IMG submission 203504) | Marine microbial communities from Western Arctic Ocean, Canada - CB27_Tmax_986 | ecosystem: Environmental > Aquatic > Marine > Oceanic | place: Canada: Western Arctic Ocean | collected...
CCGACGGTCAGGGCAAGATGACGATCAATGGTTATGACTACGACGGTGAAAGTAGCAGTATCGGGGGACTTGAATTTGAGGATATCTCTGCCGAGTTGATTATCCAGAACTTCACCGCCAATAACGGCCTTGGCCCGGCTGCCTCCTTTACGCGGCTCTCCACCAACGGCATTGTCAATGTCGACAACATGACCTACGACGGTGGAACGGCAGGTGCAGGGGGCCTGCGGTTTGACGACGTCGACGCAGATAACGGTGCTGAAGCCGGCGTTACTGTCCGCAACAGCACCTTCACTAATGGAACCGGAGACGGCGTACAAATCCTCAACGACTCTTCCGGGATCTTTTCCTTCGACGACACCAACACATTTGACAGTGTCGATGGCATTACCTTCCTCATCGACGGTGATGAAGCAAGCGTTGGGAACTCCTTCACGGGTGTGGTCACGGTCGACGCTGAAATCACCAACGACGCTGGTCAATCTGTTTCGCTGCAGAGCATCACCGGCGGTACGACCTTCTCCACAACGTTTAATGGTGACATCACCGACAGCGGTAGTGGGATCCAAATCATTTCAAGCGAGGGAGACCAGATTGCCCTGTTTAGCGGCAACCTTGACCTCGACACCGGCAGTTCCGACGCGATCTCCATCACAGGCAATACCACATCAGCAGAAACAAGCTTCGGCGGTGACATCGACATCAACACGACCAGTGGGGCTGGATTTTTTGCAGCCGGCGGAGGTAAAGTTGCGGCTACCAGTTCGAACAACACGATCACCACAACCACCGGAGATGGGCTGACCTTCAACGACACCGACGTGGTCGGCCAACTCAATTTCGAGCAAGTGAGCGTCGACGGGGCGCAACGCGGCATTGACCTGAAGAACGTTTCGGGAGGCTCAATTCGTATTGGACCTACCAGTGCGAATACCGGCCAAGGCGGCACGCTGACTGCAACTACCGACGACTCGATCGACATCGCCAACGTTGACGACGTCACAATCAACGGTGTTACAATCAACAAGGATTCAACCAACAACAACGGGGTGAGCGTCGTTGACGACTCCGGCGGGAGCATGAACGTCACTCTGGATAACATCAACGTGACGAAAGGTGATCAAGGTTTGAACGTGGACGGTGGCGGCGGTTCGGGTAATTTCGCCCTGACAATCACTGACAGCTCGTTCGATGAGTCGGGCCTGATTGCGATGAATTTTACCGACGTTGACAACGGCACGATTGGAGTCTTTAACACCACGCTTGATGGTCAAGGGCAGGCCCTTACGGGTGGCATCCGCATTACCGATAGCAATGCGGCGTTCACCTTTGACACAAACAGCTCCGTCGAGGGTATCTCCGGACCTGCGTTTTCGCTCAACGGTGGCAACGTCTCCATCAATCACGACGGAGATATCGACAATTCGTCTGGTACCTCAGTCAGGATCCGGAACGTGACCGGTGGTAACCTTTCCCTGACAGGCGCAGTTACCGACACAGGTTCTGGCATCGTCATCGAGGACAATAGTGGTGGCAGCCTTCAACTCACCGGCAGCTATGATCTCGATACCACCACCAATGATGCTATTGCGATTACCGACAATACCGGAGCGAATGTCAGCATCGCGGACTTGGATATCGACACCACCACTGGAACCGGTTTTACAGCGACCGGTGGTGGCAATTTGACCGTCAGTGGAACCAATGATGTCAACACCACGACCGGGATAGGCATCGACATGCAGGCCATGGATATCTCGGCCCAGGCCACCTTCAACAGCGTCACTGTCACCAACGGATCCACTCAAGGAATCAAACTCGAAAACGTGACGGGTTCCCAAGTCACCGTTGGCAGCTCGGCAGGTGCAGCAGGCTCCGGCGGGTCGATAACAACAACTAGTGGTGACAACGCAATCGAACTGACCAACGTAACCAATGTCGATATCAACAACGTAAATGTCGTCGACGCTGGCGCGGTCGGAGTCGCCATTGCCCACGAAGCGGGTGATGTGAACAGCATGAATGTCACGCTCAATGGAGTCGAAGTCACATCTGCAGGGAACCAGGGAATCGAGGTCCAAGCCGACAATTCGAACGGGCTCACGTTAACCTCGATCGACACGACGATCTCTGCTGGCGTCAGCAGTCAAGGTGTCGATCTCAACGTGACCGACGGTAACGCCAATGTTGTGTTCACGAATCTCACGTCGACCAACGCATTTGAAGTTACTACGAGTACCAATGCTGGCCTGGACATGAATCTCAACACGAGTCAGATCAATTCCACCGCGACAATGATCATCGACGGCCCTGGATCATTTGACCTGTCTATGACCGATACCTCGGTGAACACTGGCAACGATGACGTCGCCTTCACGCTCAATCTCGGTACCCAAGTTTCAATAAATTCCGGAATCAGCATTCAAAGTTCTTCCGGAGGAAGTTCCTCCTTCCAGACTGGCGATGCTGTGGCGTTCGCATTTAACCCAAATACAAACAAAACCGTCAACTTCCTCATCGATGATGTAAACTTCAGCAACGCCAGTGGCAGCAACCCAGCCACTCAAGTCACCAGTCTAGGAAGTACCATCCTCAATGCAACGATCACCAACAATGTCTTCACCAACTCGGTCAGCACTCCAACCGAAATAATTGCCGACGACACTTCGACGCTGAATCTCAACTTGACTGCTAATACGGCAAATGGCGGAGACCTGACCCTGGAGGAGATCGTGGGCGCTGAATTCAAAATTCAAGATGTGGCAAACGTAGTGAGCGACAACCCAAACGCCACGATTGACTTCCAGCCGATTTTCGGAGACTTCGACAACTTCCCCGGCACGGTACCCACGCCGTAGTCTGTCGAACTGCACTGGCTGATCAAAACCGCACCGCTTCGCCGCCGAGGGTCATCACCTTCGGCGGTTTTTTACTTTTGCCCTGCCAATCCCACCTCTATCAACGGCGACCTTGTGTTCTCGTTTGAACTCGCCTGTCGAAAGTGCTCATGGCGGACCGTGAGCGGCCCGGCCGACGCCGCCGCACGGTTACGCCTGGTCGGACGGCTACGACGCGAAAAAGACCCTGATGAAGAAGTTTTAGCCCAACTGCTGGTCGAAACGGCGCCGCAGATGACCTGCCCGGGGTGCAAACAAAAAGGTTCACTGCAAGCCGTCCGCTCGGAGGACGTGCTCAACGAGTGGGAAGAGGATGACTGGCAGGCTGTTATCTTGTGTGACGTGTGTCGTGAACCGATCCCGCCAGAGCGACTGGAGGCTGTTCCCGAGTCAAAACGGTGTGTTGCATGCCAGGACAAAGCTGAAACGGGCACACTACCCGACGACGAACCTGAATTCTGTCCCAAATGCGGTGCGCTGGTCGAACTACGCGTGAGCCGTGGCAGCGGTCTCACCCGGTATAAACAGTTTTGTACCGGGATCCCCCCCTGCCGACTATGAAACTGCTGGGCCCCGCAAGCAATCGCCGGGAATCGGATTACTCCTCGCCAATATCTTCCTGCCAGAGCTCGGGGTGGCGTGCGATAAATCGCTGCATCAGATCGACGCATTCTTGGCTGTCGACAATCTCGAGTTCAACTCCGCGGGAGCGGAGGTAATCTTCCGGACCTTGAAAATTACGGTTTTCCCCAATCACAATTTTCGGGATTTCATAGAGCAACGCGGTACCACTGCACATATCGCAAGGAGAAAGCGTCGTGTACATCGTGGCCCGGCGATATTCCCGCGCGGGAAGTCGCCCCGCGTTTTCCAGACAATCCATTTCGGCGTGCAGGATTGCACTACCACGTTGGACGCGATGATTGTAACCTCGGCCTACAACCTGACCGTCAATGACCAAAACCGAGCCGATCGGTATCCCTCCTTCGGACAAACCCTGCTGAGCTTCTTGAATCGCAGCTTCCATAAATGGGCCCATGCGATCGGGCTCCTGTTTAAGGCGTGGTTTTCAGGCGTCGGTGGCAGACCGGAAATAACACCGACCACTCATCGACATGGTGCACACTTTTGAACTCCTACCCAACGTAGCCGCTGTTCTTCCGATCCGTCGGCAATCCTCCCTGGACCTTCAGTCGTTCCCTGCCGCGTGAGGGACTCACGAATCAACTCGCTTTGCAATATGTGCACGGAGTTCCTCAAGTTCTCGCTGGAACCCCCCACTCAGGATGGGAAAACGGCACCATGTCTTGGGATCGAGGTTTTCGTCATCCAAATGAAATGATGGTGCATACCGTTCACGTTTCCACTGATTGCGACACCAGAGTTGGTAGAACTGTTCCACCCAGGTCCCAATCTGCTCGATCTCGTAACCGGGGAACAGCTCGCAAATCGTTTCAAAAACTTCGACCGGCATTTGTTTATCGCGAATGGCGGCGCGCTCGATTCGATCGAGTACGCGATATGGCATGAGGTCAGCCTCGTCGGTCTGTCCGGTTGCAGGTGGACGAAGTTCAGCGGTTGGCGATTGGCAGTTGACGGCAGCAAGGGCTTCGATTGGCCCCAGACCACTCGGGCCGGTCGTTTCCATCCAGGCCAGCCAGTCTCTCAAAAAGGCTTTGTCAACTCCGGCAATGGGTGCCAGCCCGCCGCAAGTATCACCGTCCATGGTGGCGTAACCAACAGCCGCTTCACTCCGGTTGCTGGTTGTCAGCAGCAGTGCACCGCGCAAGTTCGCCAGCAGCCAGACCCCCGGACCCCGCACCCGAGCCTGGATGTTCTGCAGGGCGATATCGTTATCCTGCCAGGTGAGGGGGTGTCCCACTGCCCCCGAAACGGTTTTCACATATTTTTGCACCAGGGCATCGACATCCCAAAGAAAAAACTCGCCGCCGATTGCCCTCGTGACTTCTTGGGCAGCATGACGGGTGGTCACGCTGCTGTTGGAAGTTGCCTGGTAAACGCAAGCCAGCAGCGACGCCACCCAGGTTGCTGGATCGTCACCTTCACACCTATTCAAATGTGCAAGTTTTTGCCTGACGGCGCGAGCTCCAATCTCGGCAATCGCCAGGTGGGTCATCAGGTAGACCATCACGGCGGTCGTGGCGGAATCGGTCCCCCCGCTCAGCGAGACAACAAATCCCTGGGCCCGGCTCTTGCGGAGATAATCGAACAGCCCCAGGGGAACCGCCCGGGCAAACTCTTCATGCTTGACCAATGGCTGCTGTTCCCACTCGGGGTGTCCTGCAGGCTGAGATTGGGCAACGCGAACCGACTGCCCTTCGGTGACAATCAGCTCGGAAATCCTGGGGTTGGTTTCCTGCTTCGAGACCAAGGTGGGAAGGATGAAATCGCTCTGGACGATGCGGTCGTCTGGCCGCGGTAATTCGTGGTCATCGATCCTGGCCCGGATATCAAGGCCAACTGAGGTCAGAACCACATCGGCGAATGAGAATCGCGGCCCGCGGGCAACGATCTCCTGCTGATCGGCCAGTAGAGTCCCACCGTCGTAGATTGCCCGGCCCGCTTCATTGCCAAGCAAGTTGGCATACGCATAAGCAACACCGTAATCACGGATAGCATCCAGCACGTAGCCTTCGCGGATTTCTTTTTTTCCAAAGGCGAAGTGGCTGGCACTCGGGTTGAGCAAGATATCGGCGCCGAGTGCTGCCAAATCGTGTCCCGGCCGGCAGTCTCCGACCCAGGCGTCGCGACAAATTTCAAATCCGAATCCGATCCCGCTGCAACGAAACAGCAGATCGCCAATGGGAATCTCTACACTCCCAAGAACAATACGATCGACCTTGCCTGCTGGCCAGGGAGAAAACCAGCGCGGCTCGTAGTGAATGCCATCTCCAGCCAGATGTTGTTTGCAGACAACGCCAAGGACCTTGCCGTTGACCACGACCACAACCGCATTGTAGAGTTTGCCGCAATGCTCGATGGGCAAACCGAACGATGTGAAGAGACCGGTCGATTCAGGCACCAGTTCAGCCAGCAGCCTGAGCGCCGTTTGCCGTACACCTTCGGCAAGGAACATATCCTCGCAACCGTACCCGCTGAGGCAGAGCTCTGGCAGACAAAGAATTCCCACGCCGTCGGCGCGTGCGGTCTGGAGTACCTCCAGCACTTGCCGGCAATTGCCCTCCCAATCAAGCGGTGTGAGGTTCAGTGCAGCGGCACCAACGCGAAACAGGGGCATGGTCTGACTTCTTTCGGCGAACCCGATCGTGGTCCCGGCTTAATTCAGCCGCCAATTGGCCTGTAAATGTATCGGGAAAACGGCAGGACGATCACCCTTGTTTCAACATAGCAAGTCGCAGGAGGTTCAGGGCAACTTTGGCCGTCCGCAATCTGTCAAACTCAGGATCGCCAAACGTCGAAATTTTTTTTGTTTGAGTACCACGGGTTCCAGCCAAGGCAATTCCTACCGATTGCGTACTGTCATCAACCCGTGCGGCCCCGGAAACCGCGAGACTGAAATCAGTTACGGTCTGTCGGCGGACCGCTTCTGCCATCGCAGAGGCGACTTCCGTGACGGTCAAATCAGCGGAACCACCTATCGACAGCAACGATTCAAGACTGGCCGCATTCTGAACAACCGTTCCACCAACAAAACAGGTATGTGCTCCATCGGCTGCTGCCAGCAGTTCGGCTAGCCGCCCCGCAGTATACCACTCGGCAACTGCCAGAGTTGTCTGGTGCTGGTTCAGCAAGCGGATCACCGCGTGCTCAAGCTCATCGGCTTCTTCCCCAAAAACAAGCTCGCCGAGCAACTGGTAAATTTCGCGAACGGTTGGTTCCATCGCTTTGAAACACGCCGCTTCATCATGCCCACTGGCGGTGATCCGCAGTTTAATCGTTGCACCGCTGGCGGTAATTCCAACGAGTGGTTCACGTCCCCGCCGAATCACGTCGGGTAGCATTTCTTCGATATGGCTTTCCCCCGCACCAAAGCAATTGATGCGGCGATGCCGGATAACTTGCGATGCTGGTAGCATCTCGACCAACGCCGGCACAACCGACTGTTCCCACATCAGGAACATTTCTGCCGGTACACCGGGGAGGGCAAACAATTGACATGGTTGGCGGTTGGGCCGTTCGACCTGCATCCGAATTCCAGGGGCCGTTCCGATGGGATTGAATATTTGCTGGCTGCCTTCGGGAAACATTGCCTGCACGACATTCCTTTCGGGCATGGCTCGCCCGCGGCGTTCAAATAATCCGCGAATGTACTCCAATGTCGCATCATCGCAGGCCAATTGAACATCGACTGTGGCTGCAATCGCGTCGCGGGTGAGATCGTCGGCGGTGGGTCCCAGCCCGCCGGTCGCCACGACCACGTCGGCCCGCTCGATGGCAGTCTGCAAAACGGCGATGTTGGCCGCCAGATCGTCGGCTACGGTCGTATGGTACATCACACGATACCCCAGTTCGGTGAGGCGTTCACTCAGCCACCGGGTATTGGTATCGAGTCGTTGACCGGTGGTCAGTTCATCTCCGATTGCAACCACTTCGCCGGTCAGGGATTTTCGGAAATTCGACAACGGATCACTCGCCTGGTTTCAAGGGGTTCTGGCATTGTCCACCCTCCAGCTGCGGTGGTCCATAGGCAACACCTGCAACGAGTCAACCAGGGGCCTGCTGCCACACACCAAGAATGGGAGGGCAAGATGGGGAGAGCCAAAGTTCGCCTGGTGACTCGCCAGTCACTCAACCAGCGGTGACCTGCAAGCCTGTTTCAACCGTCACGACTGGCTGGGGCGAGGTCGCTTCCACATTTGGAGGTTTTTGCTGCTTGCGTGACAAGGCCTCCATCCAAACGGCAACTCTGGTCATCATCAGTTGGAGACAGAAACGCCAAAACCGACATGTGGGTGATGGTGAAACGTGGGGTGATGACGGTAGTAGATGTGCCGTTGGGGAGGACAGTAATAGGGTGCACCGTAGTGATGCTCCTGCACAACCACGGGCGGCGGTACGGTTGCGACCTGCACCGGTTGCCTTGGCTGTGGGCGCTGCATCGTATCGATGACCTGTGTGGCGACTCCCTGCTGATGCAAATAGATGACATCCTGGGCAGTTATGGGTCGGGCCACACCCGAAGAATTGACATAGTTGGTAATCAAATTCGAGTCGACCCCAGCGTGGCTCATGGCAACCACCTCTTGGACCGACGCCGCCCCTTGAGTTACGGGACGTCCCATCTGGGTGGCAATCTGGGCCCGATTCTGGGCCGCGACGTCATCGATTGCGCCCCCAATGGCACCACCGGTCAGCGCGCCCACACCTGCGCCAATCGCTGTTCCAGCGATCGGGCTTCCCACGGCATTCCCTACCAACGCGCCCACGCCAGCCCCGGCAAGGCCACCGGCAGCAGCGCCGCGGTCTGCGTAATACGGTGAGCGACAGCCCACCACCGCAATCAAAATGAACGAGGCAGTCGAAATCCAACGTGTGTGGTTCAAACGCGAACTCATTGTTTTCCTGTGCTCTCGGGGTGTTGGCAAGCGGGGCGAACTCAACCAGCCGTTGACCGACGGTTGTCAAGGTACCGCTTCCGGAAAGACGATTGCAGAAGCAGGCGGAGAATAGTCGCAACGAGCGGGCCTACGGTCAAGATGAAACTCCACAATCGCTAGCATTCGCACGTACCGCCGAATCGGCTGAGGCACTGCTCAGCGGCCAGATGCTTGCCTCGCCCCGCAGGAACCTTGCGGAGGTGCAAGCCAGATTCGCCGCAGGAGAGTCAAGCTAGCAGCACTCAGTTTGCGCCGCGCCACGAGGACCATTTTTCTAAAGCTAACGAGCGGTGTCTTTCGGTTTCAAAGCCGAGCGATCCTATTTTGAACAACCAGGGGCTGTCTGGGACCGGGCGCTGAAAACCATAATCGGCGAGTTTTTGTCCGGTGCCATGCACCAAAGCCGCCAGGGCGATGTCGCGCAGCTCTACGGTCGTCGGAGGAATCTGCTTGCCACCCACGTTTGTGCCGCCTCTCTGAAAACAGATAAGCCGCTCTGAGAGCAGCGGTTCAAGCTTCAGGACCTGCTGCCGATCAGCGAGTTTTGAGATGGCCAGCACAGCTTGGGCGCGATACTTGGCGTGCCATCGCGCCGAATCCGGCTTACCCTGGGCAACGCCCCAGGCAAACGGCAATGCCTCGCGAAGATCATGGGTAACCATCAAGAGAAGCTTGTACTCGATAAGCCCCGAAACGTTCCCGCGGCGCAACATAATCCACTCAACGAAGAGACGTCGAATCTGTATCTCGTACCCACCCGATGTAAGCGATGTGCTCAGCGGGGCGTATTTTACAAGATTGCCAACCCGCGCGATACCACCCTCGGACAACTCTTCTGAACACGCGACGGTGACGAACAGTGCGGCCGCACAACTCCCCAAGGGGGGACTCATTACAACAGTCCGGTCTTGAAAAACTGGCCGCGCACGCTGCCAGTTGATTAGCCTGACCGCGCGTTCGGTGAGTAACGTATCGAGATCAACGGCCTGATTGTTAAAGGCTGCCGCCATCAGCTCACGTTCATGATGTTGCATCTGTACGAACAATGCCCGCGTTGACGGCTTATCGCCAACCAATTGTCGAAACGTATCCCACCCTGGAAAAGTTAAATCATTTTTCCCCTCAACATCGGCAGCAAAAGACTCCAATCGCTTGTCGAATTCCCCCTGCTCGATTTGAATGAGTAGACGACGCGCGCGGGCCCGGACCTCAGGATTGGGGCTTTCGGCGACGTCAAGCAATTCGGGTCGAGTGGCAAAACCAGCCTTTAACAACGCAGCCGTAGCTGTCTCACGAACGAGATAATTGTCGTCATTGAGCTGGTGTATCCAATCCGAAACTTGAATGTGGGACGGGCCAGGATCGCCTGGGGCTACCTCCGACCAGGTCGCAACCACCATTGCCATCAGCCAGGCAGCCCCCTGCAGACCGAACCTGGTGTTTCGTACGTGCTGGCAGCGAATTCTCATTGCGTGTGCCCCCAACCACCTACTGCAAGACAGCATGCTGAAAGGACGTTCCCCGGTTGTTGAACCAACCGTAACCCCATGGCCAAAATCCCAGGCCCCATGGCCAAAAATGCCAGGATCCACGACACAAATGCCAGGATCCACGACACGCCCCCCTCATCGTACGCCGCGTGGACAACTCCGACCACACCATTCTCGCATCGCGTCGCAACTGTTTCGACCAGCCAAGATTGACAAATCCAACGCAAATCAGCACAAAAAGTGTGACACCAAGCGAAAAAATTGCTTGTGTTTGCACCACCGGGTGGTTAGAATTGGGAGGACTTGGGATTTGTGGCCGCTTGCAGCCGAAACTGCTAAAGTGCCTACGTCGCTAGTTGGACCACCCTTTTGTGGGTTGGTTACCCGCCCCTCTGGGGCACTGCTGGTACGTAACTCGCACAAATTGATCGTCCTTTCGCTGGGCCGCAGCTTCTGAGTGTTGGAGCTGCGGTTTTTTTATTGCCTTGTGAAACTGGCTACCTCGCCACAACACATGTCGCGGAGCGAAGTCTCAGGGCATCCAACCAGGCGCTGTAATGCAACCAGCGGAGACTCAAGCCATGAGTAGCATCGAAATCCCCCGGCCGTCTGAACAGCCAGCAAAGCCACTCGATCGGCCCGCGTCTGCAGATGGCCCCACGCTGCCAGCAGAGACCGTGCAACCTGCGGACCCGACCACTCCACGGCGTGCCCAAACTTCGACGACTTCGGTTCATGCAGGTGAGTCTCGCCGAAAGCCAGCCGACTCGATCACCGATCCCATTTTCTGTGCTTCAACGTACACGTTTCCCGACACCCAGTCGGTCATCGATTACATCGAACAAGACCAGGCACGGGAAGAATATGGCCGCTATGGGAATCCTGGTGAACGCGTTGCCGAGCGCAAGCTCGCCGCCCTGGAAGGAGGCGAAACCTCCGTACTGTTTTCCAGCGGGATGGCGGCAATCGTCGGCCTTCTCATGGCCAAACTGAATTCCGGGGACGAGATCATCTTTTTTGACGAATGTTATCACCGCAGTCGCGAATTCTGCAAGAAACATCTCTCTCGTTTTGGCGTTACGACATACCAAGTTCCCGTGTGTGATTACGACGCAATGGAAGCCGCAATCACGCCGCACACAAAAATGTTGGTGAGTGAATCGCCTACCAATCCCCATCTGAGTATTGTGGATCTCGATCGATTTGCTGAGCTTGGTCGCAAACATCATGTCGATACGTTGATCGACGCTACGTTGGCAACTCCATATAATCTCCGCCCAATCGAAGCAGGAATCGATTACGTCCTCCACTCGGCGACAAAATACCTGGGAGGACATAACGATCTTTTGGCCGGAACTGTTGTTGGTTCCAACGAAAAAATGGAAGGCGTGCGGGATCTCCGTGGCATCACGGGAGCTGTGAACAGCCCGCATAATTGCTATCTCCTGTTGCGGGGCCTCAAGACGTTTGAACTGCGCATGCTACGCCATAACGAAAACGGGCAGCGGGTAGCTGAGTTTTTGGCGGCTCACCCCCGGATCGAAAAAGTACTCTACCCAGGGCTCCCGTCGCACAAACACCACGAGTTAGCAAGAAAAACGATGCGCGGCTTTGGGGGCCTGGTTACTTTTTTTGTGAAAGACGCTGACTGGCGGCAAACAGGCGATATCGTGGACGCTGTGCAGATTCCTAGAATCGCTCCCAGCCTCGGAGGCGTGGAATCCCTCATCGAGCAACCACTCGTCATGAGCTACTACGAATGCACGCCTGACGAGCGGAAGGTGTTTGGGATTACCGACAATATGATTCGCCTCGCCTGTGGTATCGAAAACCCAGATGACCTGGTGACCGATCTGGCACAGGCGCTGGAAACAACCGGCTGAACCTGTGACAAGAGCTTGCCGTGCGTCTCGGACAACCTGGGCCGATTTCCGCGGCAAGCGACCTTCGTACCACAGTTCAAAGCCCTGGCAATTGGAATGGGCCAGGTCCACCGCACCGATCCGGTATGGCAGGAGATCTGTTGTCAATCGCAACCTGGATATTCCTCGGCCTCGTCACTGCAGTCCTCAGTGGTGCCGCCTCCGCAACTGTCCAACTTGCAGGCTTTGCCCCCCTTGGATTGACATCGATCGCCACAGGGTCCGCCCTGGGAGCTGCCTTGGCCGGGTTGGCCCGCCTGTGCAATACCTGGCCCAATCGAACCACGCTGCTGCTGACGTTACTCTTCGCAACCGCTGCTGTGGTCACGCAACACGTTTGGATGTATCGTGGGTATTGTGATCAGTGGCACCGCGTCCATGATGAGAATCCGGCAGTCGCCCTGTTTCGTAACGAATCGGGACCCAAGTCGGTGGGTGTCTATTTGCGGGAAGAGGCGACTCCTCTGCGGACCTTAATGTGGGGAGTTGATGCGATCTTGATCGCCACCACCACGGCAGGGATTTTTGCCACCTTGCGGGCGGGACCTGCCCAGTCACCATCCCGGGTAACCGGGAATCAGCACATTCCGCCTGCCTAACACGAAGTCCACGCAGTCCCATGCACATCACCGGAATCGGAACGCAAATTGTTGAGTGTTTGCGAATCGCTCAAGTCATCGAGCGACACGGTGAGCAATTCATCGCCCGCGTATTTACGACTCACGAGATTGATTACTGCAGTGGGCAAGCCGCAGCCACACAACACTATGCTGCGTGTTGGGCTGCCAAGGAAGCCATCCTCAAGGCACTCGGTACAAGGTGGAAGCCCGGCACTGCCTGGCAAGACATCGAAATTCACCACACAAAATCGGGACACGGGAAAGTCACACTCCGCGGCGCGGCTCGTGACTTGCTGGAACGGTCGGGTATTGTGAAAATACACATCAGTACTTCACATTGCCGCACCCACGCCATCGCCTACGTTATTGTCGAGGGCAACTGAAGCCTTGCTTCGCCCCCGATTCCACGACGGACTTGCCCGACTGTATGGTCTTGAGAGCGAGTTCTCTGCCCTCTTGCAGAAGAGGGAATTTCATTGCATCCTGGCGGTTCACGCTGAGTGACTTTTCGCCCCCGAATACCTGTTATCTCCCGCCCTGATCCCGCACGATTGCCCTGATCCTGCTTCACGTCCCACCCAACACGAATTTGTATGGCGATTATCACGACCCGTGGGCTTTCGATCGGTTTTCGCGGCCCTCCACTGCTGGAGAACGTTACCTGCCAGATTGAAGCGGGACAACGGATTGGCCTCTTGGGGCGCAATGGCTCTGGCAAGACGACATTCCTGCGGCTGTTGAGCGGTGTCGTCGAACCCGACACCGGCGAAGTGGTCGTCTCCCCCGGAACCACCGTTGCACTCCTCCCGCAGGATATTCCCGAGCAGATAGCGGGGCCGGTTGTGGAGGTGGTGGCCAATGCCCTGCCGCCCTGTCCACCTGAGGAAGAATGGAAGAACCAACACACGGTAGCACAGATTCTACAGCGCATGGATTTGGATGGTGACGACCAGTTTGCCATACTCTCCTCGGGAATGAAGCGACGAGTACTGCTGGCCCGCGCGCTTGTCGCCGCACCCAGCGTGGTCCTGCTCGATGAACCAACGAACCATCTCGACATTCAGGCTATCACCTGGCTCGAAAAGTTTTTGGATACCTTCAAGGGCACACTGATCTTTGTAACCCACGATCGAATGTTCCTCCGCAAATTAGCCCGGCGTATCCTCGAAATCGACCATGGGCACTTGTTTGATTGGGTGTGTGATTACGACACTTTTCTCCACCGCAAAGGAGCTGCCTTGCGGGCGGAGGAAAAACAGAGTGCGTTGTTTGACAAGAAACTGGCCCAGGAAGAAGTATGGATTCGCCAGGGAATTAAAGCACGGCGAACACGAAACGAAGGTCGTGTTCGCGCGCTCAAGGAAAAGCGGCAACTGCGAGCCGAGCGTCGCCCCGCCGCTGCGAACGTGAAACTCGAAATCGACTCGAGACAACGCAGCGGCAACCTCGTCGCCGAAGTGAAAGACCTCTCGTTCTCTTATGACCAACAAAAGATCATAGACGGCTTCTCGACCACGATTATGCGTGGCGACAAAATCGGTATTGTCGGGTCCAACGGTGCCGGGAAAACCACACTGCTTCGGCTCCTGCTAGGTCGATTGACACCGCAATCAGGAACCGTACGGCTGGGCACCCACCTGCAATTTGCCTACTTCGACCAACTCCGCAAGCAGCTCAACGAGGACCGAACCGTAGAAGAAAATGTCGGCGATGGCTACAAGAATGTGGGCAGTGAAGGCAAGTCCCGGCACATCATCGGGTATCTGCAGAACTTTCTCTTCAGCCCCGAACGAGCCCGGACTCCCGTGCGATTTCTGTCGGGCGGCGAACGAAATCGTGTTTTGCTCGCACGACTCTTTGCTAAACCAGCCAACGTGATTGTCCTGGACGAACCCACCAATGACCTGGATGCCGACACCCTGGAAGTGCTCGAAGCACGGCTTGTCGAGTTCGACGGCGCGGTCCTGTTGGTCAGTCACGATCGGGAATTCCTGAATCACGTCGTTACGAGCACGGTCGTTTTCGAACCAGAGGGAGTTCGCGAGTACGTGGGTGGCTATGACGACTGGCGACGACAGCGGGCGATCTCTCCCGCGCCACCCATAACAACTGGACCGAACGCCAGTGGCCCTTCTTCCAGCGCCGCGATCCCCCCGGTGCGCACGCCGCGCAGTCACGGCACGCGCTACCCCGGTGAAACCAACTCAGGACCTCGCCGCCTGAAATACAAGGAAAAGCAGGAGCTGACGGAGTTGCCAAGCCAGATCGAGCAACTCGAAGCTGAAACGAATCGACTCCATAAACGAATGGCCCTACCCGAGTTTTATCGACAACCTGCTGACACGATTGCCCAGGAAACTGCCCGCCTCCAGCATCTCGAAGAGGAACTTGCCAAACGGTACCAGCGCTGGGAAGAGCTTGAATAAATTGAAAATTAACCTAGAGTCAACCTGGGCGTTGGTAACCACAGCACCCAAAGTGGCCACCGGTGAAACAGGGCCAATCCGAGGACCAGAAACTTCCGATCGCAATGAATACGGTTCAACTCGCAATCGATGCCCTTGCTAAGTTCGGCGACCACGCCGCCGAACACTTCCAAGGTACAGAAGCTACCGCTGCGGAAATCCTGCACCGTTCCCGCCGGCTGGCAACGGTCCTCAAGGAATTTAACGTAAAAGTTGGTGATCGAGTCATCGTCATGATGCCAACCTGCCCCCGTGTTCCAGACTCTTTTTACGCTATCTGGAGAATCGGTGGCGTGGTGGTCCCAATCATGCCACAACTGACTCCTCCGGAAATCGGTTACATCGTGGAACACGCCGACGCCCAACTGGTCTTAACGTTCCCCCAGTGCATGGCTGCCGTCGCTGAAGCCACTCACCGATTTCCCAATTTTCGGAATGTCCTCGTGTTCGGTGAAACCAATGTGGCAGATTCCGTGAACCTCCTCCCGCGGCTCGACGGAGCCCCAGCGGAAGAAACGATTTGCAACCGGTCTCACGATGACCTGGCAGCTTTAGTTTATACATCAGGAACCACGGGGCACCCGAAAGGAGTCATGCTTTCGCACGGCAACTTGATTTCGAATATCAGGGCGGTGGCAAGCATTATCGACGCACCTCCGGGAACAGTTTCTCTAGTGGTTCTCCCCATGAGTCACGTCTACGGAATGTTACTCATGAACCTCGCCACCGTGATGGGGGGGCGTTCGATCCTGCACAGCAAATTCGAACCCGCTGAAATCCTCAAAACCATTGAGCAGCATCGAGTCGAACGTATCTCGCTGGTGCCAGCCATGATGCACGCCCTGATCCACTGCCCCCAACGTGATCAATATGACGTTTCGAGTCTCAAGTATGTCCGGGCCGGTGCTGCTCCCCTGAATGAAAAACTCCGCTCTGAATTCGACCGATTGTTTGACTGCCGGGTCAGCGATGGCTATGGCCAGTCCGAAGCGACTTGTGTCGTGGCCGCGTTACCCGACGGCAAACGGTTTGTAGCAGGCTCGGTCGGGCCTCCGGTTCCGGGTGTCGAAGTTTGTGTACAAGATGAACAGGGCAACCAACTTCCCGCAGGCAACGCGGGAGAAGTTTGTTTTCGCGGCCCCTCCATCATGAGGGGGTACTGGAAGAATCGTGAAGCAACCGAGCAGGTGATCGTCGATGGCTGGTTGCACTCGGGAGATATTGGGCACTTGGATGAAAACGGCTACTTGTTCATTACCGACCGCAAGAAAGACCTGATTATCAAGGGAGGCGAGAATATCTCGCCACGCCAAGTTGAAGAAGCAATTCACCACCATCCTGCCGTAATGGAGTGCTCGGTTTTTGGCGTTCCCGACGATACCTTTCAGGAAGAAATTGCTGCAGCGATCGTGCTCCAACCCAATGCCAAAACCAGTACAGACGAAATCGTGGCCACCGTAGTTCAACACGTCTCGAAGTTCAAGCAACCCAAGTACGTGTGGTTCCGCGACACCCTGCCCAAGACAGGCACCGGGAAAACGCAAAAGCATCGCTTGCAGGCTGAATGGATCGACGCCTTCGCAAACAGCAATTCCTGAACCAGCCAAATCCCCGCATTGGGACTACCCCCTTTGGTTCAACTCCCCAACGATATGGGCACGGTTACTCAGCCGAGACACGATTTTCCGGCTACCAATCCGAACCGGAAAGGGTTTCTTCACCGGCGATGGTACTCAACCCCCGATAGATCGTCGGCTCGATCTCTTCGCCAATAAACCGAACCGCCCCATCGGCCAGGAGGAAATTTGCTCCGCCAACATGCAAACTAAAGAAACCTCGTACACGGTCAGACCGATCCTGACAATTCGGGCCCGGTGCCGGGTCAATGGAAACATCCACCGGGGCAACATTCAGTGGAGTTAAGACGTCATCGGGTGTACCAAATTTCCCGTCGTTTCCCGGGTTCTGCGCAGTTACGGCGAGAACCGAACCACGACCTCCCTCGCTCTTCGCCCATTTGGCGCCGTCAAATTCTGCCTTGGACCAGACCTGGCCCATCAACATTCCCGGTCATCCTCACGTGGAAGCGGCAGGCACGTCGGGATTGCTCACTGCTTCCCCCAGGGCAAAGGTGTGAGAAGTTCCATCTTGAATCTCCGCTACCCGAACTTGACTGTTGACATCGAACATGCCAAGCCCAGCTGCCTTGCTACAAAGGTAGGCCAACGGTCCTTTGGAAAACGCATAATCCGTCGGTGCGCCGGGCACCCCACCGTCTTGCGGAACTGTACTTCCGCTGGACGGGCAGATGAGCAGCTGTAGTCGCGTTTGCGCTATCGGCAGATTGGTCGGGCTCTGCCATGACGTATCGAAGTCGTAGGCCTGGTATAAAACATCCTGCTCGATAAAGGGCAATAGCAAGATAAACCCGTTATGCAACCCGTCGCGAAAATTGTGATCCGAGTCGATAATCCCCGCGGGAAACGTCCCCAGGGCCCCTTGATAGGTGTGCAGGGCCAACCCGAGTTGTTTTAGATTATTGTTACATTGGACGCGTCGTGCCGATTCACGTGCCGCCTGCACCGCCGGCAGCAACAAGGCCACGAGCAGCCCGATGATCGCGATAACCACCAAAAGTTCAACGATGGTAAAAGCTTTAGCGCGTTGATCTCGAGATATCATCGAAAGCTGGATCCTTGTGACGTGGACTCACAACTCTTTCGGCGCGCACAATCCAAACCCGAACTGACTGTTAAGTCCCTTCCCAATCTATCCATGCCCCTTCACAATCTACCCATTGTACCATTTCTCTTCGCAATTTCTCTTCGTCATCTCTTCGTCATCTCTTCGCACAGCTAACTACTGTAGTATATCTCTTCAAACAGCTAACTACTGTAGTATTGTAGTTAAAATTGCCAGCATGTCCAAACCCAACATTGGCACACCGTATTGCCCCAACGTCACCATTGCCTCAACGTTCATCTTTCCCCCGGCAGGCAAAGGATCTCGGGTTACCCCGTCTTGTCATTTCTACGGGAATGCAAAAAAATACCATCCGGTAGAATTCAACCCACCGCGTCCCGATCCGACCACGGGACTTGCCAACCGGCCCATAACAATTCAGCGACCAATCAACCTGGCCGCTCCCGATTGCAAACCATATTCCGTCTAACTTATGCTGATAAGATGACTTGTCGCGTGCGTGCCAGGTAAGGAATGACAGAAAGCGCCCTGTGGAGAAGGCCATGGCCAAGCAACAACTGTATATCGTACATGGAATGGGTAGCGATGCGGTCGGTTTAGTGGGGCGGATCACGGCCCCGATCGCCGCAGCAGGGGGCAATATTGTCGACCTGCGTCAAGATGTACTGCACGGTTTGTTTACCATCTACCTGGTCGTCGATCTCTCCGACAGGCAACTGGAACCAGCTTCGTTACAAACGATCCTGGCTGAGATTTCAGAAGATACAGGGTTGTCTGTGACGGTCAACCAGTACACCCCAGTTGCCCGGGTCTCCGACAAGAAAAGCCTGCTCATGATTCTTATTGGTCGTGATCAGCCTGGCATTATTGCCACCAGTTCCAAGATGCTTGGCCAGTACAACGCGAATATCGAATTTGCGCAAACCATCGGCCGCGAGGGGATCTTTCTCATGGAACTGATCACCGATGTAAGCCACACCTCCATACCGGTTGACAACCTCAAGCGGGCAGTTCGTGACAACATGCAGGAACTTGACATTGCTGCCATATTCCAGGAGGAGCAGGTTTTTAACAAGCGAAAACGGGTAATCCTCTTCCAGATCAGCTCAACATTCTTCGACGAAGCGACCATCAACGAGATCATCTCTCAGACAGGGATTGATAAAAAAGAACTCCAGGCCACCTTCGCCGGCAACCGTGCATTGTCACTTGCCACGGCAGCCGCCGACCGTCTCGCAGGCCTGCCGATCGATGTGATTGAGACGGTCTTGTCGGCTGTGATCCCCACTGAGGGTAGCCTGGAATTAATCCAAACCCTCAAAGTGATGGGGTACAAGATCGCGCTCGCCTCAACGGGATTGTCCTTCTTTACGGAACATTTGCGTCACCGTTTAGATTTGGACTATGCCTTTGGAATCGGTCTTGAGGTTGACGACGATCAGCGCACCGTGATGGGGAACCTTCTGCCTGACGAACGGGGGGCAGACGATATGAATACGGTACTAACTCGTTTAACCGCCTCCGAAAAAGTCACTATCGAAGACATCACGATCATTGCCGATAAAGAAGAGCACACGACTCCTGGAATTCGTGTGAAGCTGAATCTTGATGTGTTGCTCGATTGCTTTAACCAACGCATCGTATCACGCGAGAACATGATTGGACTGCTCGGGAGTTTCGGTCAACTCCGCTTCGATTAACACACCGCAGCGACACCAGAATTTCCGAATCAATCCAGCAACTCCGGTAGCGGGCCTGAACCCAACTGTTTTCAAGATACGTTTGTCGCCCTCAACGAGTACCGCCGTGAAATCCGATATCGAAATCTCACAGGGTACTGAACTCAGGCCCATCGAAGAAATTGCTCGAAACATCGGCCTTAACTTCGACGATCTCGTGCCGCACGGAAAGCACGTCGCCAAAGTCCCGCTCGGAGTTATCGACCGGCTTGGCGACCAACCCGACGGAAATCTCATTCTGGTTACGGCGATGACACCGCCGCCCAAGGGGGCCGGAAAAACTACCACCACGATTGGGCTCGGGCAGGCGCTCAGTCAACTTGGTCACCGCGCGATGATCGCTGTTCGTGAGCCATCACTCGGACCTTGCATGGGGATGAAAGGAGGCGCTGCCGGGGGAGGCTATTCCCAAGTCCTCCCGATGGAAGACATCAACCTCCATTTCACTGGCGACCTGCATGCCGTGACGGTGGCTCATAATTTGTGCGCGGCAATCGTCGACAACCACCTCCACCAACGGGCCGATCCCGAAATTCATCCGCGTCGAGTTGTCTGGAAGCGGGTCATTGATATGAACGACCGCGCACTGCGCCACATTACGATTGGCATGATGGGGCAAGGTATGCATGGAGTCATGCGCGAAGATGGATTCGAAATTACTGCCGCATCAGAAATCATGGCCATTCTTTGCCTGGCTTCCAGTCTGGGGGATCTCAAGCGCCGAATCGGTAATATTATCGTCGGCTACGACTCCAAGCGGCGGCCTGTCACGGTACGGGAAATCGGTACCGAAGGTGCCGTGACCGCCCTACTGAAGAACGCCATCAATCCTAATCTTGTGCAAACGACCGAGCACACCCCGGCCTTCGTGCACGGCGGGCCGTTCGCAAACATCGCCCATGGTTGCAACACGCTTACCGCAACCCAAATGGCTCTAAAGCTCAGTGATTATGTGATTACCGAAGCTGGCTTTGGGGCCGATCTGGGTGCAGAAAAATTCTTTCACATCAAGTGCCGTGCCGGCAACCTGAACCCAGCCGCCGCCGTTGTTGTTGTCCCCAAGTGGGCCTATGAAGTACATGGCCTGGCAAACCTGTTAAAGCACGTCGAGAACATCCGAGCCTTTAACGTCCCCGTGCTCGTTTCGATTAATCGCTACGTCAACGACCAGGACGAGGAACTCCTGGAAATCAAGCATGCGTGCGAGGCAAACGGAGTCGAGGCTGCTGTGACTGACTTTCGCGAATCAGGCGGTGAAGGAGGGCTGGAACTCGCTGCAGCGATCGCCCGCGTTTGCAAGGTCTCGCCCCAACCAAAACTGCAGCCACTCTACCCACTGGAAATGCCGATTGCTGAAAAAGTGAAAACCGTAGCAACTCAAATTTATGGGGCCGCCAAGGTCGAATTCTCAGCGGTAGCCGAGAAAGCCATTACTCAACTCGAAAATTTGGGTTATGGCCACCTGCCAGTTTGCATGGCCAAGACCCCCATGTCCCTGACCGACGATCCCAAAATTTCCGGGTGCCCGACCCAATTCACGATCACAGTTACGGGAGTCAAGGTATCGGCCGGCGCCGGATTTGTAGTGATTTATATAGGCGACGTCATGACCATGCCCGGACTCCCCAAGGAGCCAGCGGCGCTGAAAATCGACATCGACGACGACGGCGTCATCTCGGGACTGTTTTGAGCCAGCGGCGCAACAACGATGTGCCCCGCAAGAAACAACCACCTGGTAGCAGAGTGTCGCCTTACCACAGTACGACCGGCTAGAGACATGCCACTGCCAAGGACTGCAGTGGAGTTTCGGTGGGACCACACCCGGCTCACGACTTCCCCGGAAGCTGAAGGAAAAAATCTCTTGATCGCCCACCCGGCTGTCGCCACTACCCGCCAGCCAACGAATGATCGGGAAGGTAGCATAAGACTTGCTGCGACAAAGGGGTTAGCCAGGGGGTACGTACACCGGCCACTCGCATCGCTCTGCCAACCCAGGAGTTGCAGGTATTCAAACAGTGGTAAGTACCATTCGCTTCAAAAAATGCATCATTGATGCCGTAGGCAGTGTCAGAGATCGGGAGTTTGTTGCCGTTCGTGTCGAGTCGAAAGCTCGACTCGATGTGGTACACCAGACGTTCGTACTGGGCAACTGAAATCGTCACGGAACGAACCCCTTTCCCGAAATCATCAGGATGGGTGAAGGAGACGTGCAGGCAAGAAGTAGATGGCCATAGCAGTGCCTTGGCCACGGTCGCAACCCGCAAATCGGACCAGGTTGGCGTTTCGATAAAGAACCGTTTGTTGCCCCAGCCGATAGCAACGTGGGTCGTGGTACGGGGCAGATCGAGAAAGCATTCATCCGGAAATTGGGCCCGCCAGTCGATGGCCTCGGTGCGAATCGGCAACAAGAGTTCGACGTGGACCGGACTGGAAATGAGAAAAACGGTGACCCCATCCTCGGCCGGTGCAAAATCGTTGTTCAGCGGAATCATGCCGACCAAAAGAATGAGGGCGTACAGGACGGGAACGGTCAGCAAACCGTAAAGCACGATCCGTACCGCGTGCACACTTCTCTGGAAAACCGAGCGCTTTTCGCTATCCACAATTTTTGCTCACCCAGAGGCCATCCAATATCACTGGGCCAAAGGGAAAAGCCCTGAAAAGAAACGGGGCTTTTGGCTTCCTCCGCAAGCCATTTTTGTGCGGTTCTGCCGGGCTGACAAGCCGCCTTTGGGCCAACCGTCCAGCCGACCTCCGTGACAACGGTGGGTTATTTCTTTTTGGCCGATTTTTTTCTAGCGGCCTTCTTGGTTGCCCTCTTTTTTGCAACTTTCTTGGTTGCCGTCTTTTTCTTGATGGTTTTCTTTTTAGTCGCCTTCTTTTTGGTACCCCCCTTGGCTTTTCGCTCGACCAGCAGATCAAGGGCTTCGTTAAAGCTGAGTTCCTCCGGGATGGTGCTTCTGGGTAACGAGGCGTTGGTCTCGCCATCGGTCACGTATGGCCCGTAGCGGCCATCCAGCAGCTGAACTTTTACACCCGTCACTGGCGATTCGTCGAAGATCTTGAGCGGTTCGCGTTTCTTGGCGCCGCCTCGCCCAGGGGCCTTGGGCTGCTTGAGAATTTCGACCGCTTGGGGAAGTTCAACGTCGAGCGGCGAAACATCGGCTGGCAGCGAGCGGGTTTCGTCACCACACTTGATGTATGGCCCATACCGACCATTGAATGCCATGACGGGTTCGTTTTGCTTGGGATGATGACCCAGATTCCTGGGCAATGACAGGAGCTTGAGGGCGGTCGGTAAATCGACTGTCTCGGGTACCATCTCTTTAAGCAATGAGGCGTTTTGCGGCTTCTCTTCATCTTCGAGCGTACCGCGCTGCACATAGGGACCAAACCTGCCCACCTTGAGATAAATCGGTTTGTTGGTTTCGGGGCAGGTACCAAGCGGTTCGTCTGACTTTTGGGATTGGGCCAACAGCTCGAGGGCAACCTCGAGAGTTACTTCATCAGGCGGGATTTCATCCTGCAACGACGCCGTATTCTCGCCTTGCTCTACAAATGGGTTGTATCTCCCGACACGAACGTAAACGGGCTCCCCGCCCGAAGGGGTCCCAATGTGAACCCGGCTGATCCCGCGCGCATCGATCTCGCTAACCTTATCCTCGAGCTGGGGTTTGAGGCCCGGAGTACTATTGCCAAAGTAGAAATTTTTCAGGTAATCAACGTGTTGGCGTTCACCTCGGCTGATCGCATCGAGATCGTCCTCCATCTGCGCCGTGAATTGATAGTCGACCAGTGTCGCAAGGTGTTCCTCCAGTAGTTTGGTGACCGCAAAAGCAACCCAGGTCGGTACCAGCGCCCCTCCCTTTTTGAACACGTAGCTGCGGGCCTGGATTGTTTCGATAATCGATGCGTACGTACTTGGGCGGCCAATCCCCTTTTCTTCCAGCGATTTGGTGAGTGAGGCTTCGCTGTAACGCCCTGGAGGTTGTGTGGTGTGATCCTTGGCAGTCAGCTCAAGGCAGTTCAGAAGTTCACCTTCTTCGACACTCGGCAAGGTTTTTTCCTGGTCAGCCAGTTCCGCAGCCGGGGAATCGCTGCCTTCGACGTAGGCCCGCAAATAACCGGGGAAATCAATGGTCTTGCCGCTCACCTGAAACTTGCACCCGGTCCCTTCGATCATAATCGTGATGCGACGACCACGCGCGTCGGCCATTTGACTGGCAATCGTCCGCTTCCAGATTAGATCAAACAACCGGAATTCATCTGCATTGAGGTTGTTCTTCAGCGCTTCGGGCAGTTCAAACGGGTGTCCCGCCGGGCGAATTGCTTCATGTGCCTCTTGCGCATTTTTAACCTTCGACTTGTAAGTCCGAGGTTCCGCCGGTAAATAATCATCACCGTAATGCTTTTCGACCAGCCGTCGGGTATCGTCGATGGCAACCGATGCAAGGTTGGTCGAATCGGTACGCATGTACGTGATGTGCCCGTTCTCATACAGACTTTGAGCCACCTGCATGGTTCGTCGGGCGGTAAAGTTCAGCTTCCGATTGGCCTCTTGCTGCAAAGTACTGGTGGTGAAGGGTGGATAGGGCCGCGTGGTGTACGGCTTGTCCTCGACTTTGGTCACACGGAATTCGCCATCCTGAATTCGCTCGATGATGTCCTGCGCTTTAGCGTCATCGAGCAACATCAGTTTTTCATTCTTAAGCTGGCCAGTTGCCGGATCAAAATCTTTGCCGACCGGGATTCGACGACCGTCAACCGAAATCAGGGCAGCCTCGAGTTGCTGGCCACTCTGTTTGGCAAACTTGCCCAGCAAATCCCACCAGGTGGCCGAGACAAACTTCATTCGTTCGCGTTCGCGCTCGACGATGAGTCGTACAGCCACACTCTGCACGCGGCCAGCCGAGAGCTTCGGCCGTACCTTCTTCCACAGCAAAGGCGATACCTCATAACCATACAAGCGGTCAACGATTCGCCGCGTCTCCTGGGCCCGCACAAGACCATCGTCAACTTCGCGCGGTAATCGAAGCGCTTCCTGGATAGCATCCTTGGTGATCTCATGAAATACGAGGCGTCGAACAGGTACCTTGGGCTTGAGTAATTTGGTGAGATGCCAGCTAATGGCTTCCCCCTCGCGATCTTCATCAGTCGCAAGAAAGAGGGCATCAGCCTTCTTCAGTTGATCCTTGAGTAGCTTGATTTGCTTGTTTTTTCCGGGCGGCACGACATAAATCGGCGTGAAATTGTCGTCAACGTTCACCCCCAGGTTTTTCCAGGGCTCATCCTTGTATTTTGCAGGAATCTGTTTGGCGCCCTCAGGCAAATCACGAACGTGGCCAATGCTCGCCTCCACGGTATACCCCCGCCCCAGGTATTTCCCGATCGTCTTGGCTTTGGCCGGAGACTCGACAATGACCAACACATTGGAGTAACCATTGCCTTTTTTACGTTTGACTTGTGTTTTTGCCATGGAGGCGTTATTTGCTGTCGTGGGCTTTTTCGCCCTGAATGTAAATAAATTGTGAACCGGTGTGGACACGCACAACCAAGTGCGGCGTCCTCGTCTATCAGCCAAGCTGAGTCGGGTTCGTGAATCCGGCCGGAAACAACCGGAGGGTCCACAAATTTGTCTCAAGCCATCACCCCAACCTGAACCGTATCGTTATATAGTAGGCCCCAATCACGGTCCCGTCAGGGGACTGGAGAAAACACCCCTCCATAGGGGGGGCTTTAGCACCGGCGGGTCCACGGACTCCGGAAACCTCGGGGATCCCGTACCAAACCGGCCTATTGTTCTGCGGTCACCGGGTTTGGGCAAGCCCATTGGATACTGCCTGTGGACCGGAAAAACCTGTGGAACAGGCCCCCTAACTGTGATTGGGATTGAATTTACGTCAATCCTCAATAGAATCAGCCCCCTTGCATTAAACCGGCAATAATGCCCAGGATTACAGTTAGCCGGCTAATGCTGTCAAGTATTTAATGGGTCGTTGTCGACTTGCCACTTGTATTTAATGGGTCGTTGTCGACTTGCCACTTGCCGGCAAGCCGTGTACACGCCCTTTTCACGGATTACCCTCAGAACTGCCATGTCCAGCCCATTTCAAATTTTCCGCAAGTATCAGAAGTCACTTTTGGTGGTTGCCGGCGTTGTCCTGATGTTCGTCTTTGTGATTGGCGACTCACTCATGCAGTGGGTTGGCGCCGCGGCGCAGGGCCAGCAGTCGGCCGGTGGCTCTGCGCCGACCGACACAGCCGTCAAGTGGGACGGCGGGGCGCTCACCAACCGCGAGCTCGGCGACCTGATCTTCCGCCGCCGTGTGGTCAAGGGATTCCTCGAGCAACTCTTTCAACTTGGACGACAGCTCGCCTTCGACGCGGGTGCGGATCCACAGCAGCTACCGCGGGTACAGCTTGTGGCTGGGGTAGGACAACCCGAACAAAATGTTGAACAGGCCTTGTTACAAACTCACCTGCTTGCCGATGCGGCGCGGCAGATTGGAATCGCCATCAGCGACGAAAATATCCGCCACTATCTGAACGAGGTTGGCCAGGGGCGAGTTTCAGCCGAACAGATGCGACAAATACTCAAACACTCACAGTTTTCTGGCGGGCGTGTACCCATTGACTACATTTTCCAGGGCCTGCGCGAGGAATTGCTCGCCAACAATTTCTTCGCCAGTTACCATTACGCCTTTGGCAGCATTCTGCCGCAACAACGTTGGGAAGACTGGCTACGGGTAAACGATCAAATCATACTCGAAGTGGCTGCCCTGCCAGTGAACCATTTTTTGGTCGATATCCCTGATCCCCCCGCAGACGAACTGCAGACATTTTATGCCAAGTACCGAGAGCGGGAAGTATTCCCCGATCGGGTTAACAATACCGAACTCCCCTCCCCCACACCGGGATTTGCAATTTCCCGCAAGGTGAAAATTGAATACGTCAAGGCCGACTACTACGATTTGTTTACCCAGCTGGTGGATCAAGTCACCAACGAAGAAATCAAGGAGTATTACGAAGAGAATCGGGAACTTTTTATTCGCGCCGACAGCGGATTGGAACCCGAAGACGATCCGACCAACCAGTCCACCATTACTGAACCACCCACCGAAAGTGAAGCGGCCCCACCCGCCGAAAAACAAACCGCCGAAGAAACAAAGGAGCAAACCCTTGAGCCAGCCGCAGGCGACTCAACCGACAAAGAAGAAGACGTGACAGATGCTGCAAAAAATGGCAAAACCGAAATCCGCGGTCAAAGCCCCGACGACCAAACCTCTGCGACTGACAAGCCAGCAGGCACTGACGGACCAGCGGCGGTCGAGGCCCCCTCCCAGCCAGCGTCAACCGATACAGACCAGCCGGAGAAAAAAGTTATTGACGCTGAGGCAACGGAGTCGGAATCGGGAACTCCACCAGATCCCGAGAATAGCGCCGATCCAAACACCACCGAGGCTGCAACCACTTCGGAAGCAGCTGACGCGACCAACAGCCAAGGTAATCCAAACGACGCGTCGACCGCAAAGCCCCTTGAGTACCAACCGCTTGATGAGGTTCAGGAGGAAATTCGCTCCCTGCTGGCCGAGCAAAAGGTTGCCGGATACATCGTCGAGCTGATGAATGATCTCTACGTGAAGCTGAAAACGATTCACACTTCCTGGGAAGCAAAAGTCTTTGACGCAGACGATCACGATCAAAAATTGCCGCCCCCACCGACAAACCTGACTGACCTGGCAACGCTTGCCAAAGACCACGGCTTACAGTTTGAAAAGACCGGACTGCTTTCCCGGCTCGAGCTACGGAACACCCCGATCGGGCGTTCTCGTAATCCGGAACATTTTGGCAACGCCCCGCTGTGGCTCGCTTTCTTCGTTGATTTGGAGTTGTACGAACCTGCCTTGACTTACGATGTCGACGGCAATCGCTACCTTTCGCTGAAAGTCCAAGAAACGCCCGAGAAAATTCCCGCGCTCGAGGAAGTTCGTGAGCAGGTTGTCCAAGCCTGGAAAATGGAAAAGGCGGCTGATCTGGCTCTCAAGCGGGCCAAGGAACTTGCAACCAAAGCCCAGGATTCTGAACTTAGCCTGAAAGACCAGTTTGCTGACAATGAGGATCTGAAGGTCATCACAACCGATCCGTTTAGTTGGCTAACGATTGGCAATATCTCACCAACAACACGTGAGGTGACCTTTCGGATGAGCGAACCGGAAGGGATCGTTGCTGCAGGTCCAGAATTCATGGCAGAGGTTTTCAATCTTGGCAAAGGTCAGGTGGGTGCTGTACTCAACCACAACCGTTCGACAGCCTACGTTGTGAAAATTGCCGAATATGAAACCGGCGAGAGTGAACTCCAGCGACAGTATCTGGCCGAAGCAGACCGCTGGTACGGGTTGCAAAGCATGAATCGCTTTCACAACCAGCAGGCAGCCGGCGCACTGATTCGTGAATTTCAGGTGGCCAAACAGGTCGAATGGTCGCGCATTCCCGATCTTCCTGAACAGTGATCACCGCTTTTTGAGAAAAAATTTTCAGCCGTCACCGGCCAGACCACCCACGGCACCCTGCTGGCAGCAGGCGAACAAAACTGGGAGAACTGGGGCCAGGCTGGAGGGAGTTTTCCTGGATCACGGCCTTGGTCGCTGGTGTGGGTGGCACGGCGAACCGGTAGCTGCTGAAGGCCGGGAATTCAGCGGGGCGGCTTGAGAATTACGGTTGCCAGAGGTGGGAGCGTGAGCAGAACGGAAGCGGGCCGACCATGGCTTTCTTCGGCCTGGGCCTCAAGTTGACCTCCATTGCCCACGTCACTTCCGCCGAAATAGGTCGAATCGCTATTGGAAATCTCATTGAACCACCCGGTCTCGGGCACCCCGATGCGATATTCACGCCTGGGAACAGGCGTGAAATTGTGGACAACCACCAGGTAATCGTCCGGCGCTTTAGCCCGCCGGATGTAGCTCAGCATGCTGTCTTCCCAAGCATGGCAATCGATCCACTCGAAACCTTTGGATTCGAAATCGACCTCATAAAGTGCGGGTTCGTTGCGGTAAATCGTATTCAGATGTGCCAGATAGCGCTGCAAACCCTGGTGCGATTCCCGCTGCAGCAGGTCCCACTGCAACGATTCGTTGCAATTCCATTCGTTCCACTGCCCAAACTCTCCTCCCATGAAGAGCAGGTTTTTACCAGGATGAGTCCACATGTAACCGTAAAACAGTCTCAAATTTGCAAAACGTTGCCAAAGATCTCCTGGCATCTGGTCTAATAGCGATCCTTTGCCATGCACCACCTCGTCATGGGACAAGGGAAGACAAAAGTTCTCGGTAAAGGCGTAAATGAGCGAGAAAGTCAAGTTGTCCTGATGGTATTTACGATGGATGGGGTCTTCGCGCATGTACTTGAGAGTGTCGTTCATCCAGCCCATGTTCCACTTGAGTGAGAAGCCCAACCCCCCCCCATTGGTTGGCCTGGAGACACCCGTCCAAGCAGTACTTTCCTCGGCAATCGTAAGCACACCCGCATGCTGCAGATGAACTTCCTCGTTAAATCTCTTGAGGAAATCGATCGCTTCAAGATTCTCGCGTCCTCCAAAGCAATTCGGTTCCCATTGGCCTTCCTCCCGGCTGTAATCGAGATAGAGCATCGAAGCGACCGCATCGACACGAAGGCCATCTATGTGGTACTTGTCCAACCAAAAGAGGGCGTTGGAAATCAAGAAGTTACGGACTTCGTTGCGACCATAATTAAAGATCATGGTGCCCCAGTCGGGGTGTTCGCCCTTACGGGGATCTTCATGCTCAAATAGAGCCGTGCCGTCAAAGCGTCGAAGCCCGTGGTCATCCTTGGGAAAGTGTGCCGGAACCCAGTCGATGATCACACCGATGCCTGCTTGATGCATCGAATCGACAAAGGCCATAAAATCTTGCGGCGTGCCGTAGCGACTGGTGACCGCGTAATAACCGACGGTTTGATAACCCCAACTACCGGTAAATGGATGCTCACTGATCGGCATGAGTTGGACATGGGTGAATCCCATTTCCAGGCAGTACGGGACCAGCTGGGATGCAATTTCGCGATAGTTGAGCCAGCGTTCGGGATTTTTCGGATCCCGTTGCCAACTTCCGAGGTGAACCTCGTACACCGATACCGGCGCGTCGAGCAATTGCCGCGTGGCACGACGCTCCATCCATTCTTGGTCGTTGAACTGGTAACTTGTGAGGTCAGTTACAACACTTGCCGTGCGGGGCGGAACCTCGGCAGCAAAACCATAGGGATCGGATTTTTCGGTGACATGCCCACCCGGAACTTTGACCGCAAATTTATAAAGCGTTCCAGCCTTCAACTCTGGTACAAAGAGTTCCCAAATACCGCTGGGAACATGCTTGTGCATTGTGTGGCGTCGGCCCTTCCACTCGTTGAAATCGCCGACGACAGCAACGCTCTCGGCATTCGGGGCCCAGACCGAAAAATTGACTCCCTCCACACCGTCGACCGTGTACAAATGGGCACCGAGTCGCTCGTAACTGTTCCAGTGCGTTCCTTCCTGGAGCAAATGAATATCGTATTCGGTGATCATCGGCTTGAATGCATAGGGATCATGCATAGTCGTCGTTTTGCCCGCTTTGTCGGTGACACGGAGCTGGTAGGGTCGCACAGTCGTCCCCGATACCTCTTCAGGCTGTCGCCAGCTCTCGTCACAAATCGCCTCGTAAAGCCCGGCAGGGTGTATTTTCCGCATCATCCGGGAAGTACCATATGACTTGTCGACAAGCCAAACCTGCTGAGTATCGGGTAAGAATGCCCGTACCGCCACCACCGAACGACCATTCTCCTCGATGAGATGGGGACCCAAAACACCAAAAGGATTATCATGGTAGCCGCCGACCAAAGGACCAATGGCATCAAGCGTAACTTGTGTCCGCACGGTTGAATTCTCCCTCTTCTCTCGTTTTTGGCCAGACCCGTGATTTTCCCGCAGCTCCAACCAAGTATAAATATTGTTGGTAGTTCAGACTTCCGCAAGTTTGGTGATCCCCAACAAACCACCCACACTTCGCACAATCTCGACAAATGGCTCGGAAAGGTCGGCACTCCAACCCCCGCTGCGTTTGTCTGACAGAGAGCCGTCTTTGGTCGGTCGCTGGCAAACAGCCGGTGCCGGTTGCCTGGGTGAGGGCCGCTTGGCGACACGGCGTTCCGAATTCAAAACCCGCTGGGGTTTGGATGCACAACGTCTCAATCCTCGGCAGGTAGAGCCGTTGTCCACCTGCTGACTCGTTTCGGCGAAATAACACGGCATCTTGTCGGTAAAGTTCCAGACCCGGCAGTCGACGTGGTGGAAACGTAGTGCCCGGTCAACACGTTGCCAGAGATCGTGGTCTCTGATGGGTACCCAATGACCAAATTGCTCCCAGTGCCAGTTGTCCTGCCGCCATTCACCCATTCCACAACGTAGACCACGACTGACGTACTGGCTACGCGTGATGAGCGTCACGTGCGTTGGTCCGTCCAAAGCCTCAAGCCCACGAACGACGGCCAAAAGTTCAAGCCGACTCTCCTTGGTACCCGGCTCAGCGTCCTGCGCAACCACTCGTCGACCACCTTCAATTGCTTCCAGGACAAATCGCCACTGGCCCCTGAAACACCCAGTCGTCGAGTTAGGCCCACCGGTCACCTCAGAAAACAACAAGTAGTGCGGGCTGATTGCCTGCATAGTTCACGGCCTGGCTATTTCAGAATGGATCGCTGGTGGGCCGAGGCCCATGCGCCACCTCCGGTGGGCAAGACAAGGCTTAACTCCACTTCAAGCCAGCAGAACACCGTGGTTCAGCCAATACCAGCTATCGGCAAACTCAACCTAGTCTCTTTAACTTCTCATCGGGAATCGGTCCTTGGCACCAGCGGTGGGCTGAGGGCGTGTCCCGGAAAAAACGTTTTTTAAGGCGGCAAATGCGTGCAGTCGGCACAGTTGCCGTACGACACGGACTCAGCAGTGCGGTGAACCGGCACCTCCCGGAGTGTGGTTCGGGGGAGCCGCCCCGGATTGGACACCACGCACAGGCTGCAGCTCCGTTGGGATCTATCCCCGGCCTCAGGTGAACGTTGGAATCACCCCTGATCCGCTCGCTCCGCGGCTTGGGCAACAAGGTCCGACAAATTGGCCACCGAGTCAAACCGTGCCAGCAAGCGGGGATGGGCGAAGATCCGCACTCGTTTCACGTAGTCATCGAATTGTTCTTGGGCCAACGTGCGCAGGACCGGAGAAACTTCTCCCAGGCGACGATACGTCTGCAGTCGGGGGAGGTAAACATCAAGATCAAACTCGACCTCCAGCGCTATCGGCGGGGCATCAATCAGGATTTCGTGCTCGGCAACGGCTTCGCCAAGGAGATCCGACAGCAAATGGGCAAGTTGTTCTGCACATTGCACAAGCCAGGGATAAGGCCGGCGGGCAAGCTCAATATACAAACCCGGATTTTCCAGGCAACTGTACTGGGCAATTCGCTTATAAAGTTGTCGCTGGGCACCAAAGATTCCTTGCAATAACTGGTGAACTGGCTTCTCCTCTCCTGCCTGGCTCAGCATTTCGATGAAAGGTTGTTCGGGGAGCTGAAAGAGCTGATCCAAATCGAGAGATTCGCGGAGCAGAAAAAACGCGCGTTGCAACATGGCCGTTGCCGCACGCACGGCATGGTGCCAATACACTTCACTGAACATGACATACCTGGCAAAAACCATCGATTCGGCAGCTGTCTTGCCTTTTTCGGTAATGGCCAGCTCATCTCCTGCCTGGTTCAGGCACAGACTACTTACAAGTCGTCCTTGATCAAAATTTCGGCCATACGGTACACCAGCGTGGAGGCTGTCTCGCATCAGGTAGTCAACTTTATCTACATCGATGGGCCCGGAAAGCATGCTGTGCAGTATCCGCGAACTCTGCTTCAAATGGGTTCCCTCAAGCAACTGCACGACTTCGACGGCCTCAATCGCCCAATCATCGCGCAACAGGTCAGCAATTTCGTGATCGAGCACAAATCTGTTGGCAAACTGCTCGTGGGTCGATACGTTTTCGAGGGAGATATCTTCGATCGGATGGCAAAATGGCCAGTGCCCCAGATCGTGCAGCAACGCGGCAACCAGGAATAATTCTGCATCGCGGGGGGAGACAATCGCCGAAAACCGGTCATCCACCGCTAGTCGGTTGAGGTAGGCAATCGCAACCGAGTAAACACCGAGCGAATGTTCCTGGCGGGTGTGATTAGCGGCTGGATAAACGAGGCTTACCAAACCGAGTTGGCTGATCCGGGTCAGTCGGCGAAAGGCAGTCGTATCAATTAACCGTGCGACGCGTGGGGTCAAGGTCACGTCGAGATCTGGCGGTATTCGCACTACGGATCCGCCAGACCGCGACTGGGACATTTCGGGAACGTCGTAAATGGAACACATATCGCTTTGCACCTGCGTGTCGCGTGGTGGACCAACCATTTGGGCACCGCAACCCGGTTCACGAGTTGATGAGTCGACAGGCGGGACTCACACCCACCACAACCGCCTATCCACCTCCCAACCCGGGAACCGCCGGTAAACCCACAACGACCCGCAACAGTATCGTGACGGCGAAGAACAACGCACAATTGAAGAAGGCACTGATGGGATCCAGGTCGAAGGAAACATATCCTGCAAATGTACCCATTCCGAGCACAATCGCAACGATGATGAACATATGGTAGGTTTGCAGTTGGAGTGTCGTTTTGAAGTCTTTGTCTGCAAAGAGTTGCTCGCCGACAAACAGGTAGACTCCCCAAAGCAGCGCAAAGACGAGGCCACAGACCGTCACACGAATCCAAAGTTCGGTTCCGCCGTACGGTTCCAGTTCGGCATCACGGAGAAAAGTGTACCCAGCCCAGGCACAAGGGGGACCTAACAGTACCGTCACAACGGCGGGAACAAGCCAGCCCTCAAGTACCAATTCACGTAGCAAGACCGCCAGTAACAAAACGACCAGTGCAATGCCCAACACTACGGCAAACACAAGTGGCCGAAATTTCGCATCTTTCTTGCGCAAAGTTTTCAGGGTGTGAAGCCCGCCAGCACCGACCGCGCCTGCCTCGGTGTGCGTCGGAACATGGATGACTACTTCTTCTTCCGGTTTCGGAATAGTAATCAAGGTCTTGCACTTGGGACATGGGCCCTGCCGGCCAGCGAACTTTTCACCGACGCTAAACCGCTTTAAACAACCTGGACAAGTAACTTGGATAGGCATGTCAAACGCGTCAATGGCGTGTGCAGATGGCAGGAAGTTAGGCGTGGGTTCGGAACTAGCACTTGCGGTTGGTGCCGAAATAAATCACCAACCCCAGAAACGCACCCAAGAATCAAGCGGAATCGGTCATCGTGAGCCAAGCCTTGCGAGTTCTGGGTTCGGATCGCGGAATCTCACGACACCACTCTTTGCCGTTCTAGAAATCACTCGTACTCTTTGAGTTCATCTTCGTTGATTGCGTGGAAACCTTTCGATTTGAGTGTTTCCAACGCCATCTCGATGTTGTCCACCATCAAAGCCACTGCGGGATGGCGACTCGGATGGGTCAGCAACGGGTAGACCTGGCTGATATTCACTTCCGCCGCCAAGAGCGCGGTGCAAACCTGCAGAAGTGGCTGCCGCGTATCGGGAAGTTCGACGCCAATGAGGTCGGACTCGACAATTGCCAAACCTGCCCGCTCTAGAATTTCGAGACCAATCTCAGGATCACTTAACAAAAAGCGAACCAGCGCACATTCGGCTGAGTCGGAAATCGTCAGGGCCACAATCCGTACGTTGCTGCCCTCAAAGCGGCGGACCACTTCCAACAACTGGCCCACCCGATTCTCCAAAAATACCGTAAACTGGCGAATCGTGGGATAATCTCGATCACGCATCGTCGCAAACTCAGTACCCGATCCTTCACCTACGCTCATTAATCCGCTTCCTTGTGTTGGAGGGGGACGATATGGTCCCCCCCACTGGTGCCCAAAACCGAGCGCAACTATAAGGCAATTAGAGAGTTGTTGCAACTAAACTAGGAAATCCATCTGGAAACAGCGGCCCCGCTGTGCTCACAACCCACCGACAATCAACGGTAACTGGTCTTCCTCTGCCGGTCTCGCTGCACATCGCCGGGGCGGTTACGATACCTCAGAATCAGGCCCCTGTGCACTCTGCCTTTAAGCCACCACTGCAATGCTTCCTGATCACGAAATCGAAATTCGGGTCCGCTACTACGAAACCGACGGGCAAGGCTTTGTCCATCACGCCAATTTCCTTCAGTATTTCGAACTTGCCCGCGTCGAACAACTGCTGGCCCTTGGTCACAATTATGCCGACTTTGAACGTGATGGTCTCTTTTTGGTCGTGAAAAAGTTGGCCGTGAACTATCACCAGCCCAGCCGCTTTGGCGACGTCCTCCGAGTGCAAATCCGCACGGTTCGTGCCAGGGCGGCCCGAATTGACCATGAATACAAAGTCCTGCGGGCCAAATTGTTAATTGCCGAGGGCGAAACGACCCTCGCCTGCATCGATCGGGCAGGTCAAGTTCAACGCCTGCCCTCTTTTCTTTTACGGGAAAACTAATGGGTCTTTTACGGGAAAACTAATGGGTCTTTTACGGGAAAACTAATGGGTTTTTCTGGAAACTTGACCGCGGGGGCTGCAAAACTCATCTCGTCAGTCAGACCGCCGAATTCGCACGGCAACCACCCGAGGGTTTGCCAGCCCCGGTGGCCTGCAGCCTGCCCCCGGCTTCTCGCGGCCAGTCAACCCAAGGTCTCCCCAAACAAACTGCAGCCTGATGCCACACCTCCGTGTCGGCATCAGGCCGCAGCCACGCAGATCCGCCTGCAACTCCTCACAAGCGAGGACCTCCTGTCTCACGGCAAGCGGTTAGACCGGCAAGCTAACTCTTTCAGCCGCATTGCGAACACCGACAATAAACTCCTCGAAAATGCGTAAATCGAGCGCGGATGCCGAAGTCGCCTCGGGATGGAACTGCGTACCGATGGCAAACCAATCGTCGGTGTTACTCTCGATGGTCTCGATGACACCATCGGGACACCTGGCGGTCACATCGAAACCAGGGGCGACCTCATCAATCGCCATATGGTGCATGCTGTTGACCCGCAGTTCGCCATCACCGTAAACCCGCTCGATGAGCGACCCCGGCACCAGTTCCAGCGTATGCCTATGGGCCGGATCCAGGGAATCCAGATGAGGAAGCGCGTTCGGCTTGTCCTCGGCGAGATGCAGGAACAGGTTACCGCCTAAGGTCACGTTAAGCAGCTGCATTCCCGCACCAATCCCAAATACGGGCATCCGGCGGATGAAAGCCTCTTTCGCCACGCGGCGATCGAACGTTTCGCGACGCGGATCCAGTAGTCGATTGGTCGGATGCAGCATCCAGCCATCGCGTCGCGGATCCAAATCGGCACCGCCAACCAGCACCAGCCCTTCCAAATGGTCCAACAGCTCATGGAGATCGTCAGGATCTTCCAAAGGCGGGACAATCACCGGAATACCTCCCCCCCCCCCAATGGCATCGTAATAGCCCGCTGAGAGATAGGAAAAAGCCGGTTGTTCACCAGATGCCTCCTTGAAATTGGCGGTCAACCCAATCAACGGCTTCGACATGGTTGTGCACTCCTTTCCACGGAACCTTGCGGGACCTAGTAAGTGTCTTCGGGAGCACTTCTTGGTCGCTTTCGGCCGTTCGACAGGCCACCAGCCACGCATACCGCCCCGCAGGCGGACAAAAACGCGAAGCCCCGCACCTGGCTATCATTGCCACGGGTAGCCAATTTGTCGCGGTATATCAGACGCGCCAAACAAAGCCACCGAGTCGACCGAGTTTGCAACTCGATCGTTAGCCAGTCACGGTACCGCCAAGTCAGGTGGGGGGGACTTGGCTTGTTGCCAATCGGACGTCCTGTCGGTCGGCCGGAAGAACTCCCTATGTTTTGACCGCATCATCCACACGGTTAAGGAATGCAAGTTGGGGGTTGAATCTAACGACCTTGAGCAACAAGGCAAGTGGATCGCCTATTTTGGGGCAACAATTGAATACTGGCACAACATGGAGGGTCGTGGCACGTTGCTGGAATCTCACTCATAACGCCGATTTCCCACCACCGCATTTCCCACCACCGCATTTCCCACCACCGCATTTCCCACCACCGCATTTCCCACGAAACCCGCCGGGCAGCCCAGTCGCCGCATCGCCTTTCAACCGGTGAAGGCGTTTCGGACAAGTTCATAGCCAATCCAAAAGATACCCACATCAACCAAAAAGTGGCTACACCACGGTGCGTAAAGTGATTGAGTCTGATCATAGAGCCAAGCCCACATCACACCACCCAGGGTGATCGCGAAGACAAAAAACCAGGTGGCCCAAGATCCCCAGCCAAAATAGAAGGCCAATACGATGACGTGGTGTGCCGTAAAAGCCACCGCCGAAAGAATTATAGCCAATCCGCACGGAACCACCTGACGCAACTGGCCAAACACAAACCAGCGAAAATAATACTCTTCCAGCAAGGAGTGAACGACTGAGTAAAACAGGGCCAGTGCTGCATATTTGGCAACCGAATCGATTCCCGCGCCGGTTAGTTTGGCGATCACGGCCACAGCCACTCCTCGAAACAGATCCGTCGACTGGTACCAACCGTAGTAAAGGATCGTCATGGCAGCGACCACCATCAGTCCAAACACAAAACCGGCAAGAATTCCGCCTGTTTTGGGCTGCCCCAAGGCCAATCGTTGCCGCAGCACGATCGACACCCAAACAACCGGAAACAGAAACTGCAGCGATTTGAGTAACCCGTAAACCGATTGCTGCACAACCGCGGTAAATTCTGCTGCCAGCACAAAGTACAGCAATGTCACGAGCGTTGGAAAAACGGCACCTATGGCGATCCCAACCCAAATCAGGAACCACTTCTCGGATGTCGGATTGGCCCCACGTCGACCATGACCACCTGGCCCTGGCCCGACGGATTCGGCTATGGCAGGTTCTGGCACGGGCGTTGCTTCTTGACGGTTAAATAGAAAAATTTACGAAACGCATCCAGCTTGCCAAATGACCAGCTCCGCTGGCATATTGCCAGGTCACCCGGTTTACATCGCGGCGGGGGCGCGATATTTTCGAGTACCATGGGCCGGTTAACCAGCCTCAAAAGATTCACCGCGAAATTCCTGCCTTGTCCAGGATTGTCGAGTCACCATGCGATATCGTTCCGTTTGCCTGGAAGCCTTCGGATATACACTGCCGGATGAGGTAGTGACCTCTGCCGAGATCGAAGCACGTCTCGTACCACTTTACCACCGCCTCCGCTTGCCGGAAGGCCGATTGGAACTCATGTCGGGTATTCGGGAGCGCCGCTTTTTTGCTCCTGGCACACGGCCCGGCGATATCAGCATCAAGTCGGCACACCGCGCAATCGTAGCCAGCGGGATTAACCCCAAATTGTTTGGAGCGATTGTCCACGGATCGGTTTGTCGTGATTTTCTTGAACCGGCAACCGCTTGCCACGTCCACGAGCGACTTCAACTGCCAAACGAATGTGTAATTTACGACGTTTCGAATGCGTGCCTGGGAATTCTCAACGGAATCGTTCAGGTCGCCAACATGATCGAACTCGGCCAAATTCGGGCTGGCGTTGTGGTGGGTACCGAATGCGGTCGAGAACTGGTCGAGAACACCATCAAAATGCTCAATGAGGATCGGTCACTAACCCGCGAATCGATCAAAAACTCGATGGCGTCGCTCACAATCGGCTCAGCAAGCGTAGCGGTTGTGCTGTGCGACGAGCAACTTAGCCAGACCGACAATCGAATCACCCATGCGATCGTCCACTGCGACACGACGCACCACAATCTTTGCCAAAGTCGTGGCCTCGACACGGTCATGGATACCGACAGTGAAACGTTGATGCGGCGTGGCATTGAGGTAGGCGTCGAGACATTTAACCGCTTGCTCGGGGCCACGGGTTGGGAAATCGAGAATGTTGACAAGACATTTTGTCACCAGGTTGGCCAACAACACCGCAAACTGTTGCTCGACTCGCTGGGACTGTGCCCGAGTATCGACTACACCACGTTACCGACTTTGGGCAACACGGGTGCGGCCGCACTGCCAATCACCATGGCCTTGGGAGCCGAAAAGGGCCACCTCGAAGCGGGTGACCGCGTAGCAATGTTGGGGATCGGGTCGGGAGTGAATTGCCTCATGCTGGCCGCCCAATGGCAACGAAACCCCGACAGCGAAACCACCTCGGAAGAGAAGCTGGCTTTGGCAACCAGCCGGAGGTGACCCATTCGCTTGTGACCGGCAAGCGGGATCTCAGCGGGTCAGGACCACAACGACGAAAAACACGATGAGCAACAAGATGCCACCCAACGTGAGCCACAAACCGATCCGTGAAGATTGGCTTGGAGGGGTATAACCTGACGGCTGGAGCGGGTTGAACTTGGCCCGCCGAGCCACCATGCGGGCAATCGCCTCTGCACCCGGGTCGTGCAACTCTTCTTCAATTAGCGACGTCGAGGCAATCTGGCCCTCTAAATCGTCGCTATTAACAGCCTCTTGAGTCGTGGCTGCGGTGTGGTTTGCGATACCAATTCCACCGATGGCGCCCTCATCGTGTGCGTCCAGCGCAAGTCGGAAATCTTCATCCAGCGCAGCACCACTCTCCGAGTCAGCCAGGTTTGCCGTGTCGCGTCCAGTGGCTGCAATCGTTTCACTACTGGGCGAAGAGATGGGAACCGGGGTTGGGGCCGGCAGACTAAACCGCTGGAACACTCCGCTGCCAACACCCGCCGACTCCTGATCGTCCTCCAACTTGCGGCCACCCAAGGTACGGCCCCGCTCTGCAAGCCATTCGCACAATACCGTAGCCACCTCGCCTGCCGTCTGATAGCGATCTTCCGGCTTCTTTGCCATCATGCGCTCGCAGATCCGGCCTAGCGAGGGAGGCATATCCGAACACAGGACGAAAAGACTCTCCGGTTGCTCCGATTGATGTTTGAGCAAACGTTCGGAGATCGTCCCTTCAGGGAACGGCGGCCGTCCGATCAGCACGAAGTAAAGCGTGCAGCCCAAACTGTAAATGTCGGCGCGGGCATCCGCCGCGTGACTGTTCAGCGCCTGTTCGGGGGCAAGGTAGTCCGCCGTTCCCAGAACATTTTCGTCGTTAGCCAGCGTCAGCGACGAGATGTCGTCTTCGACCAGCTTGGCTAATCCCAGATCAAGCATCTTGACCGTTTGACTCTGGTCGACGATGAAGTTTGCGGGCTTGATGTCGCGATGGACGAGTCCCTGTTCATGGGCATGCTGCAAACCGAGTGCTGCCTGGGCAATGTAATCTGCAGCGGTGACAAAATCTAAACCGCCAATCTTGCTCGCAATTTGATGTAAATCGTCCCCGTTCACGTACTCCATGACGATGTAATGGATGTTGTCCTCGTTGTCGATGTCGTAGGCACGCACGATGTTCGGGTCGTCCAGTCTTGCAACTGCCCTCGCTTCGAGCCGAAATCGCTCCACGTAGGCCGGATCCTGGACTCGGTTTCGGGGCAAAACCTTAACGGCAACTGGCCGCTTCATGAGCATATGCTCGGCCAGGTAAACGCTACTCATTCCGCCTTTGCCAATTTGCCGAAGCAGTTTGTACTTGCCGAGGTGAAACCCTTTGTGCTTGCCGCTGAGCAGTTTGTCCGCCTGCCACTGGGTGAGCAGGTCGTGGTCGATCATCCGCTTTGCCAGGTCCCGGTTATCGAGGGCCGCCTTCCCGTCCTGGTTAACGGTCTTGTCAAGAAAGTCCTCAAGCTCTGCCTCCTCAATCAAACCGCTCCGTCTGACGAAGTCAATAAACTTGTTGTCCGTCGTGACCTTAGACATACGACTATCTTCATACAACGAGAGAAACAAACACTCACACCCGTGAGCGCCTGCGTGGGCGTCAATGTACTCATGTAAGCTAACAGCGAGAAGAGCTGACAACTGCGTCTTACATGTTCCGTTAACAGCTTCCT
>Ga0310121_10000562_pt1 | contig 40363 bp, 41 predicted proteins | sample CB27_Tmax_986_MG_FD_203504 | JGI IMG/M metagenome (GOLD analysis project Ga0310121, IMG submission 203504) | Marine microbial communities from Western Arctic Ocean, Canada - CB27_Tmax_986 | ecosystem: Environmental > Aquatic > Marine > Oceanic | place: Canada: Western Arctic Ocean | collected...
TGGCCTCTGGTTTCGCCGCTGCCTTGGCCTCCGGTTTCGCCGCTGCCTTGGCCTCTGGTTTCGCCGCTGCCTTGGCCTCCGGTTTCGCCGCTGCCTTGGTCTCCGGTTTCGCCTCTGCCTTGGTCTCCGGTTTCGCCTCTGCCTCCGGCTTCACTGCTGCCTTGGCTGCCGACCTCGCCGCTGCCTTGGCCGCAGCCGCTTCCTCCTCCTTAGACCTCTTTGCCTCGAAAAGGCCCCGACCTGCCAGCACGGCATCGGCAGCGACCGAAGAAAACATCCTCACCGCTCTCAGGGCATCATCGTTACCCGGAATGACATAGTCCACATAGTCGGGATCGCCGTTGGTATCCACTACAGCTATGATTGGGATATTCAACTTGACAGCTTCCTGCACCGCGATGAACTCACGGTTCGAGTCAACCACGAATAAAGCGTCGGGCAACCGATCCATGTCTCTAATCCCACGCAAATTCTTCTCAAGCTTCTTGCGCTCGCGCTCCAGTCGGGCAACTTCCTTCTTCGACAGCTTTTCATAAAAGCCATCGGCCCGCTTTTCTTCCAGATCTTTGTAACGTTTGATGCTGTTTCGAACTGTCACGAAGTTGGTAAGCAACCCCCCCAGCCAGCGGTTATTTACGTAGTACATCCCACAACGGAGAGCCTCTTCGGAGATCGATTCCTGAGCCTGCCTCTTGGTTCCAACAAACAGGACTGTCTTTCCCCGCGACGACATATCGGTGAGGAACTCGACCGCTGCTTTGAAAAGTCTGAGTGTTGTTTGAAGGTCTACGATGTGAATTCCGTTTCGCTGTCCAAAGATGTAGGGTTTCATCTTCGGGTTCCAACGGCGGGTCTGGTGTCCAAAATGAACACCCGCTTCCAACAACTGTTTAATCGAAATCGCGCTCAAGCAACCCCCTCTCGCCTATCGCTTCGAGAACTGGAATCGCTTGCGAGCACCTGGCTGGCCATACTTCTTTCGCTCCTTGATCCGCTGATCACGTCTCAAAAAACCAGGTTTCTTGAGGGCCGGACGCAGCTCCGGATCGTACCGGAGGAGGGCTCGAGCTATGCCTAGGCGAATCGCTCCGGCCTGTCCTGTATAACCTCCCCCTTTGACGTTTACATAGACGTCAAACTTCGCTGTATTCTCGGTTTCCTCAAGGGCTTGGCTAACTATAGTTCGCTGCGTGGCGTGTTTGAAATACTCTTGGACATCTACATGGTTTACGATAATCTGACCGCTGCCGGGTATGAGGAACACCCTTGCAGTGGCCGTCTTCCGCTTGCCGGTACCATAGTATTGAACTTTCTCCAGGGCGGTCTCTCCACTTTCCATAATCACCAATTCAAAGTGCTAACAGTTCCGGTTTCTGTGCTTCGTGGGGATGCTCCTCGCCCGCATAGATCTTCAGCTTGGTGAGCATCTTCTTCCCCAACTTGTTCTTCGGGAGCATGCCGCGGACGGCAAATCTGATGACGCGCTCGGGGCGCTTTTCCAGAAGCTGTTCCGCCGAGGTCTCTTTCAGCCCACCCGGATAGCCGCTATGTGAGTAGTAGGTTTTCTGGGTCCTCTTTCTGCCCGTGAGTCTAATCTTGCCGGCGTTTACAACTACGACGAAATCACCCGTATCGAGGAAGGCAGTATACCACGGCTTGTTTTTGCCCATTAGGATCGTGGCTATCCCAGTGGCCAGGCGCCCCAAGACCTTATCCTGCGCATCAACAACAAACCACTTCTTTTCTGCGTCTGCCTTTGGTAGAAATGTCTTACTTGTCATGCCTAAACTCTTTCCTCGGCCAGCGAGAACTTGCAAAGTTACAGAAACTTCTTCCTCCTGTCAAGATCCACGGTGCCTATATCAGCGTACTTCTGTAGATCTGCTGCCCGACCACGTTGGCTTGACAAACTGCGGGCTTTTCTGTTCAATCGTCTTACACCATCACATCCTGCCTGCTTCCAAGACATATCACTAGTGGGATGCTCAGGTGTGGTTCGGATCCTCCAACTCTAGCCTGGTCGGAGTGGATATTGGCTCCTCGGCCATCAAGCTGGTCGATCTCAAACCCCTAGGAAAAAAGGGGTACGAACTCGTCTCTCTGGTCTTGCAACCTCTCCCCCGCGGCAGCATCATGGAGGGCGAAGTTCGCTCTGAATCCGAGGTTGTCGAAGCAATCCAGCGTAGCTTCCAGGTTGCTGGGACACGCAACCTCAGGATCGCGACCTCCCTCCCAGGGAGTTCCGTAATCATCAAGAGAGTCACCCTGCCCGCCCAAGACGAACGAGAAATGACAGAGGGGATACGATGGGAGGCGGAGTATTCGATTCCTTTCGACATGTCCGACGTCCACCTGGACTATCAGGTGCTGCACCAAGATGCGAAGGGCAAGGGGGGCGAGGCCATCCTGGTTGCCACAAAGCGGGAGAAGATTGCAGAACGGATCAGACTCGCTTCCCTGGCCAACCGTATCCCGGTGGTCATAGATGTCGACTGCTTCGCACTGTCGAACGTCTACGAATACAACTACCAGCCAGCCCCCACTGAGAGAGCTGCCCTCCTGGACGTGAGCAATTCCGTCACCCAACTGGTCGTCCTCCAGGGCCTGGAGCTTCTCTTTACCCGAAACATGGTCGTGGGAGGAAGCTACTACAGCGACTTCTTGAGGAAGGAACTCGGCCTTTCCTACTCCGAAGCGGAACAGACCAAGTTGGGCCTCAATAGCCTTGGAGAATTGAGCCAGAGACAGGCCGAGACAATTCTCCAGTCGGTTTCCGATCTCTTGGTGCTCGAAATCGAAAGAACCTTGGACTATTTCACGGCAAGCTCGGAAGGCGTCGCGCCTCAGCGGATGTTGCTCAGCGGTGGGGGATCCAGGAGTAGGGGACTACGGCGGTCGCTGCAGCAAAAGCTGTAGTTCCCGGTCCAGTTTCTGGAACCTTTCAAGAAGATCCAGGTAGACCGGCAAGTGTACCCTTGCGAGTACCTCTCCCGCCTCGCAAACGAATCTGCGGTCGCCTTGGGACTGGCGCTACGATCTGCCCGGCAAAGATGATTTAGATCAATTTACTGCGACAGTATCCCCGCAGGGCTGGACCCAGAATCCTGGGCTGGCCCAATCCCAAGACAGTTGGAAGCTTACTCGTCTTCGCGATCCTGGGCCAGGCCTGCTGGCAATACCTACCCTCTTTCATAGGAAGTCCAAAGCCGTGGACAGGATTGAGGCGCTACGGAGGCGGCTAGAGGAGACCGAAGTCTCTCAGGCCAAAAGGCTGGCAAAGGCCCAGTTCCGAGAGGGCCACCTGGAAGAGCAGATAGAGGCAATAGAGCATCTCAGGACACGGCAGAAGGGTCCACTTGACCTGGTAAATTCAATCACCGAAAGTCTGCCTCGCCTCCCTACGCTTTGGCTGACAGTACTCGAAGAAAAGGATCGGGTTGTCAGCATCGAGGGAGAGGCTCTGAGTCTGACCAGCATCACTCATTTCATTAGAACCCTAAAGCGCTGCCCGGTTTTCACCCGAGTCGATCTGTCCGGTTGGGAAGCCAGCGACGGAACACTCAGGTTTCGGGCGGAAGCCGAGATTTCATACTGGCCCATGGACGAACAAGCTGGCCGCAAATCCGGCTTCCAGAGAAAGAATCGCCCCATCATCAGAGTGATTGTGCTGAGCGCGCTAGTTTCGATTCTGCTTCACGTCGTTTCGATCTGGCCTCTTCAGACTGAAATCGACTCGCTGGAAAGACAGAAGCGGAATTCGGAAAGTGTCCTCTCTCAGAAAGAGGGAAACAGCACAGATCTGCCCCAATCGATCCAAAGCCTCAGCCGGGCTCGGAGCAGGTTGCTGCCGCTTCAGCTCGCCTTGGCACGGAGGGAGAGCCCTGCCGTCATGGCGCAGATTCAACAGCTGGCCAGGAACTCGGATCTCGAGATCAAGAGCTTCGTTCCGCTGGAGAGAGTGCGCAGCCGCTTCTATCAGGAGTATCCCTTTCAAATCTCGCTGAATGGGAGCTTCCACAATCTGGGCCGCTTTCTTGAGAAGGTGGGCCAATGTGAACAGATCATCAACGTTACAAACATCGTGATCAAAGGGGTGGATGGAGATCCGAATCCCGGGACCACCGTTCGGGTCAGGATGACGTCTTCAACCTTTGTCATGGAAAATCCCGGATCCAATCCAGAGAAGCAGGCAGATTGAGTCTCTCCATGATCCTGCTGCTGGCCACGGCTCTTGCTGGTTTCGTACCGGCTCAAGCTCAAGAGTACGACTCCCGAGGGAAAAGGGATCCCTTCCTTCGAATCCCGGTTGGGTCGGGATCCTATCAGCAGCCCAGGCCCGAAGCTGCACTTCAGGCAACACCTGCCACCCTTGCTGCACTCTCGATTGGAGAGGTCTCAGTGGCGGGCCTGGCCTTCCGTGGGCGCAGGAAATTGGCACTCCTTCGAGGCAGTGGATCCCGCACATACCTGAGCCCCATTGGCAGCAAGCTCCTGGATGGGGAGGTCGTCGCACTCTCGCCCGCTTCGGTCACGTTCATCCGGCGAGAGGATGCTCACAGGGTCGTCAAGTGGCTCGCTCAGCCCTTCCCAGTGAATCAACCGCCTCCGATAGCTATCCGCCCCTCGCGCTCCAAAACCAGCGATAAGAAGCTCGAGGCCGTGCACGAGAGCTTCGGCCTGGATGCAACTGCTGAGATCATCTCCCTCAAACTGGTAAAGGCCCCCCTGTCCGACTTTTTCAGGGTCATCTCTGAATTGGGCGATCTGAATCTCTTGATCGATCCCGACATTACGGGAACACTGACTCTGCACGTCCGATCAGTACCCAGGCCCCAAATCCTCGATGCGGTCCTGAGCAGCTACGGGCTGGAGAAGACTATTCTTGAGAAAATCGCGCGAATCTCCAGAAGAGAAACCCGAGATTCCGAGAGAAAGGCAGATCGACTCCTCAAGAGGACCGAGCTGCTGGATCGACAGATCGTCACCCATGCCAAACAGCTCAACTGCACCTCCGGCAAAGAAATCGTGAGCACGCTGAAGAATCATCTCTCGGAACGAGGGCAGCTCTAGCTCGACCAGCGGACCAATACCCTGATGATCACAGACACTCCCGACAAAGTGGAACAGATTGTCAACCTCGCAGCCAGGCTCGATGTCCCAGAACTACAGGTCGAGATCGAGGCAAGAATCATCCAAGCCACCACCAATTTCGTGCGCGAGCTCGGCACTCGGTTTGGGCTGCTGCTGGGGTCTTCTGGGAGCGCTATTCAAGGTACGCTAAACGTCATGCTGCCGGCTCAGCAACCCCTCGCAATTGCCGGAGTCACGATCGGTTGGATGCTGGACACGGCACTCCTGGACACGATGCTTTCGGTCGCCGAGAGCAGGGGCGATGTGCGAATTCTCTCAAGGCCGAGGGTGCGCACACAGAGTAATGTGGAAGCAACCATCACCCAGGGAGCGAGAATCCCGATCCCAGTCCAGGAAAACTCCACCACCACCGTGCGATTCGAAACCGCGGCCCTACGACTCGTGGTCACTCCGACGGTCACACGTACGGTCACACGTGAGGAAACGATTGTTCTCAAGATCAGAGTAGAGAATAATGTTCCCGGAATTCTACGCGCACGGTCCTGGGGATACCGACGATCCTGACGAGCGAGTCGCAAACCGTAGTCCTACTCCCCAACGCTGGAACCACGGTGATCGGAGGGATCTTCCTGGAAACGGAACGCAAGCAAGAGCAGAAGGTGCCTGGCTTGGGCAAGATTCCGATTATGGGGGTTCTGTTCAGGAGAAGCTTCCAGCAGCGAGAAACCCAGGAGATTCTGTTTTTTATCACTGCCAGAATCAAAGAAACCCTTGGATAACCTTTTGTTGCGCTATCAACGTTTGCTCAAAAGACTTCAAGACCTAGACCTTGATGGATTGATCGTCACACACCTTCCGAACCTCAACTATCTCTTCAATTTCTCTGGGACCAGCGGACTCGCCTGCTACATTTGTGGGGAGGCCACCCTCCTGGTCGATTCCCGCTATCTGGAACAAGCGCAGGCATCCGCTGTCAATTGTGAGGTCCGCCTTACCTCCTCCTCAGCGCTAGCCGATCTGAGAGAACTGCTGGAGGGGAGCCAGTCTCTCCAGAATCGCAGCAGGATCGCTGTCGAGGCGAAGCACTTGTCATACCAAACCTTCCTGGAGATGGATTCGTGGGGACTAGGGATTGATTGGGTTCCGTCCTCTGACCTGGTCGAGGAGCTGCGCATGATCAAGTCCGAGAGCGAGGTGGCTTCGATGCGGAGGGCATTCGAGATCGCGCAAACGGGATACGGTTGTTTCCTGGATCAGGTCAAGCCAGGCTACTCAGAAGTGCAGCTGGCAGGACTCTTGGAGTTCGAGCTGAGGAAGGCGGGGGGCGAAGGCGTCTCGTTCGAGACAATCGTGGCTTCGGGCCCACGTTCTTCCCTACCTCATGGGGTGGCTTCTTCTAGAGTCCTGCAGGAGAAAGAAATCCTACTCTGCGATTTTGGGGTTCGCCATGGAGGCTACTGCAGCGATCTGACCCGAGTCTATATTCCTGAGAAGACATCGAAACCGGACATCTACAACGTCGTTCGGGAAGCATGGCAGACTGCCCTGGGGACGATTCGGCCCGGCGTGCCCGCCTCCGAGATTGATGCTGCGGCTCGCCAGGTCATCGCGAAGCACGGCTACGGAGACTACTTCGGCCACAGTACCGGTCACGGCCTGGGACTGGAGGTACACGAGCTGCCAGCCATCTCTTCTCGAGGCAGCTCCCACCTGGAGCCGGGCATGGTATTCACAGTGGAACCAGGAATCTATCTGCCCGGCCGCCATGGAATTCGAATCGAGGACGTGGTTGTGGTCACCGAGCAGGGCTACTCCCTGCTCTCCGACCCCGAGAAGTGAAGCGCCTCTGGAGCAGCGAAAATAACAGATTCGGAGTAGCGGAGATTCGTCCCCTTCTGAAGCTATGAATTCCATCCACCGATTCCCCGTCTTGGCCTGCCTGGGACTCTCGCTGTTGGCCAGCCCCCTCCTATACGCCCAGATCGATACCGGCACTATTCTGGGAACGGTCGCCCTGCTGGACGGATCACCGGCAAACAACGCCCAAGTCACTGTGCGGCGTATGGATACCAACGAAACAGTCGATCTCCTCTGCAACCAGACAGGTGATTTCCGGCGCGACGGACTCAGGGTGGGAAAATATCAAATCATCGTCCGATTGGAAGGCTTCAGGACCGAAGTCCTGCGGGGGCTGGTTTTGCTCGTTGGGCAGTCCCTACGAGCGGATTTCCAACTCCAGAAAGGGACCACTACCGATGAAGCCGTAAGCCAAGCCAAGGCTGTTCTGCTGGGGGAAGGGAGGACGGATGTGGGACAAGTCATCGACCAGGAGAAACTCGACAGTCTCCCGGTCAACACCCGCGACATCACCGAACTGGCAGGTCTTGCCGCCGGGGCGACACCCTCTGCAGCGAACCGGGGCAATGTCCAGGTAATGGGAATGAGATTCAAGGACAATCTCACCTACATCGATGGCACCCTCTTTACCCACGGCGACGGCGCGACCTCTTTCAAGGCAAGCACCGATGCCCTGCAGGAGTTCGATGTGAAGACCGGCCTCTATTCAGCCGAATACGGGGTCCGCCCAGGAGGACAAATCACAGGGGTGACCCGAAGCGGAACCAACGAGGTCCACGGCAGCCTCTACTGGTTTCACAGGAACGACAATCTGGACTCCCGAAACTTTTTCGAACAGCGGAAGACTGAGTTCAAGCGCAACCAGCTGGGGGCCACGCTGGGAGGCCCCATCCTGCTTTCGGGCCTGCTGGATGGCAGGGACCGGGCATGGTTCTTTGTCTCCTACCAGTTCCAATCGATTCGGGAGACCAGACCCCTGACCGGGGTCGTCCCCACCGATGCCCAGAAGCAGGGCCAGTTTTCGTCCCTGATCCTGGATCCCACGACGGGAGCACCCTTCCCAGAAAACCAAATGCCTCAGCAGCGCTTGGATCCGGTGGCCAGAAAGTTGCTTCCCTTCTGGCCATCGCCTAATACTCCTGGCCCCCTGAACTACACCAGTCCCGATTCCACGGCAAATTTCGACAACCCGCAACTCATCTCCCGCCTGGATATCAAGACCTCCGACAGCAGCCGGTGGGCTGGCCGCTTCATCTGGGATTCCAGTCCCCAGGTGTCCACCCATCCTTTCAGCGCCTTCTCCGCCGTCCAACCCCTTCGAACCTACGGCCAGTCAATCTCCAACACCCGTTCCTTTGGAAGCGGTCTGGTCAATGCAACCAGCATCCACTGGTTCTTCCGCCCTTACATTGCCGGCCCCTCCAACCCCAAAGCCGGCGTAGTGCGGGACCTGGGCATCCCCGAGCTTCTGGAGAGTGAAGTGGATCGCAGTGGCGTTCCTCAGGTAGTCATCCAGGGTTATACGGGCATTGGCGACTCCGGCTCCCTGGGACATGCCAACCTCGGCAACTGGCAGGTCAAAGATAATTTTTCCCTTTCCAAGGGCAGCCATACACTGGGAGGGGGAATCGAGTTCCGGCAGCACTACAACTTCTATGTAATGGAGCGCCGTTCTAGATTCGAGTTCTTCGACCGGTACAGCGGCCACTCCTTCGCGGATTTTCTCCTGGGCCATCCGGTTCGGACCGAGTTAGGCGGAGAGGATTTCCGGGGAAATTTCCACCAGAACAGCTTCTACTTCTACGCCAAGGACGTCTGGAGGGCGACACAGCGGCTGACCCTCAGCCTGAGTTTGCGTCACGAGTTGCGGCTCCCCTGGCGGGACAAGCGAGGTTTTATGGCCAACTTCGACGTCGTCAGCGGCCGCTTGGTACCTTCTCTGCTGGTTGGAGAACCCGTCCCACCCGAAACCGGCCGCTTCGAGCCCGGGTATCCCTTGGTCAAGTGGAACCAGACATCTGCATTTCTGCCCCGGCTGGGGATCTCGTTTCGCCTCACCGAACGGACGGTGCTCAGAAGTGGATACGGGATCTATTCCAACGAGCCCGATCTGAACATGGTCCAGGAGATGGCCAAGAATCCCCGTCCGGGAGCTCAGCGGCTCGTCTTCCTGGCCCCTCTGGAACAGGCCACGCTGAGCCTATCCAGGCCTTTTCCAGAAGAACTGGAGGACTCAGCGGCTCCGAACCACTCTGGCTTGGAGACTCCCCTTCCGCTGGCAGCCACTCACTCTTGGGGACTCAGCCTTCAGCACCAGTTGACCTCAGACCTCCTCCTCAATTTGGGGTACTTGGGGTCGCATACGTCCAATCGTCTGGAGACCATTTCCCTGAACGATGCGACTCCCGGACCAGGCGATCGGAAACAGCGGCGCCTCTACCCTGATCTGCAGACCGTGGAGATGCCCTTCGCGGACGCAGACGCCTGGTTCCACGGCATGCAGCTTCAGTTGGAGAAAAGGCCGGACCGGCTGGGCCTGTCGGCCCTGGTTGGCTTCGACTGGTCCCGTCAGATCGACACCGGGGGCGGGAATCAGGGCCCACCCTCTCGACGTAGATTCCGTTCACGCAACATGCCGCTGACGGCGAATCGTGCCCTTTCTGAATTCCATGTACCCAGACGATTGGTCTTGAGTGGAGGCTACGATCTGCCCTTCGGAACCGGACGGCCCTTTCTTTCGCAGGGGGCGATCTCCAGGGTGTTGGGGGGCTGGTCGCTCCGAGGAATTGCCAGCCTCCAGGACGGCTCCTGGTTCACGGTTTACCTGCCCGGAGATACCCTGGACACAGGCTCCTACCATTCCCAGTGGCCGGACAGAGTCCGGGATCCCAACCTACCCGTTGCCCAGCGCACTCCAACCCGATGGTTCGACACCGAGGCCTTCCGCTCCCCCAGCGAATACCAATACGGTAACGCGGGGCGCAGTTCTGTCGAAGGACCTGGCGTGATCAACCTGGACGTTTCACTGCGCCGCACCTTTCATTTCCAGGACGCCCGGAGGCTCCAGCTGCGTCTGGAGGCCTTCAATGCTACCAACCATCCCAACTTCCTTCTCACAGGAAGCTCCAGAACCGGCGAGTTTGGGACGTCGGACTTCGGGGCACTAGGCCAGGCACAACCCGCCCGACAGCTACAGCTGGCCATCAAGTTGTACTTCTAACATCTACCTCGAGAAGACGTCGCACGTCCCAGGCTAGTTTTCGGCATGCTGAACCACTTTGATTGCTGCCAGTCTGACGAGCCCACCTGAAGCCTGGGGGACTTGGGACGTGCAACGTTCGGTCTGACCGTACAAGCCGTGCCAGAGTAGATCTCACTTGATCGGGCCGCTTCCGCCTAAAAGGGGACATTCAGGTCTTCGGCGGAACGTCGAATGGACGACCGCAAACGCACCTAGAAGCGGACATTCAGATTCTCCCAGAAACGTCCAATGAACTGCCACGAACGGCCAGGGTCAAGCGAGTTCGAATCTTCCGAAAATGAGGTTCCGCTCCTCAAGCGACACCATTCCAGGTTCTTTCCTCGCCCACAAAACGGTCTTCGGTTCTCGAAATAATAGGTTCCAGGCCCAAGTGGGAAGGTAACGATGACTTCGTCGAAGTAGAGCGATCCGTGAACAAGACACGGTTCAGTATCATCCGTGAAGTTTCAGACAATGGCGCGTTTTGATTATGCGTACGTGCTCACGTCGGTCGGCCTGACGTTGTGCATAACCTGCCAGCCGAGCTGGCGCGGACCGTGCGCAAGCACGGGCCGTGACAGGTTGGCTCGTCAGGTTCGTGCGCTTGCTAGACAGCCTACCGCGACTTAGGAACCAAATCTAGAGTAGGTTGTTAAGTTTCGTGTTTATACCACAGTAATACGGGTCGCTTCAGCGTGCTGCGGGTTGATAAGCAAATTGAATTCTTCGGGTATGACGGAGGAGGGAACTTGCAGCACGGGCGCCGACGCAGAGGTCAGCCAGTCGTCGCCACGCCGTTGGAGAGATGGCGGCGCTGGATATGATTGCCAGTTCTTGGGCAGGGTCGCAGCGTCGATGCGCTGGATTGTCAGACTGTCGGGGATATCGACCTCAATCTTAACCAGGTCGCTCGGTAACATGGACTTGTCAACGTGCACCAGCATCTCCAGCGCTGCGAGTGCAAGAGAACCAGACTTGTAGACGACTGGTCGCCCTTTGGTGTGCCAACGCCCGGAAGTGAACAAGCCACCTCGGCCACTAAGCGAATCAGCTGCGTAAGGCTTGCGGCAAATCCGCCAACCGCGCACTAACTGTGGGCCCGTAGTTAATTCGGTTCAGCAAGTCTTCAACTTGACGCTCACCGATCTCGGTGTCGAGAAAGCTAAATGGGGAAGGACCTCCGAGGGCCTGATTGCCCTTATGTAAACAAGCGCGGGCTTTCTCAAGCGAACCGAGGACGACGGTTGCCAGGCACGTGATGTAAGCGACGCGATATAGCCGATCAGACTCGATGGGCGATAGCTGTTTGTTCGTTTTTCGCCGAGCAAGGGTCCGGGAGGCTACACCCAGAAGATCCGCGAGGTCTCGTGATCGAAGCTCGAGCACTTCAAGGAATGCCTCGAAAACAGCGTAAGGGAAGCCACAGCGCAGTGCTTTTTGAAGATCGCTAGCGTCGGTGATCTTCGTCGAAAAGACCTTCGAACCACCCAGCAACGAGATGACTTTCTTGGTTTCTTCTTCTGTTTGGGTGTGTGCTATATGTCTCCAACAATACCGCCATATGGCACTACTATCAACCAGCTCTCAATTATCAATTTGGACTTCACCGTCTGTTGGTGTAGCGATTCATCGTACGCCTGCTTAATCGCCGGTAGAGCTCGCTTAGGGTCTGCGCAAGAATAACTTGGTAGAATTGGCGCTCAGATTTGCGCCAGATTTGGCCGCGAACGATTGAGCGAAACCGCAGGCGTAGCCGGGTCTACGTTGAGGATTTCGCGATTGAGGAGCGGCCGAAGATGGTGTGAAGATGAGATGCCAAAATGCCAAGTTAATTTTGCGCAGCCTCTTAGCCCGGATTTCTCTGCTCCGCAGCCCGAAGTCGCTTACGCAGTATGGCATACACCCTCCTTGCCAGAATCTGGTGTCGCTTTGAGTCTGGACTCAGCTTCAGGAGCTGGGTCTTGATCTCTGCAAAGCAGGATTCCAGTTCGGGCAAAAGGCGGGCGGTCTGGCTGGGATCGTAGGGGATCTGAACTCGCTCTAAACCGATTTCAGCAAAGATCATCAGATATCGTCCGGTGCTGACGTCGGGACACGTGACGCGTTTCCGACCTAGCTTGAGCTCAAAGCCCAGGAATGTATACATCATTCTCGGCTGACACTTTCGGCCCAGCAGGGCTACTTGTCGAACCCTCTGCTCCAGCACCCGATCTCGATAGATGGCATCGATCCTCCCGATCTCCTTCTCAATCCCCCCGCTGGGGTCGAGCCCACCTAGACGCACTAACATCCCCTGCCTTTCCTGGTGTAGAGCCTCTTTCTGATAGTATGTTACGCGAATGTGGATGTTCCTTGTTCCGGCTCTGGATGTTGGAAATCGAATACATGCCCTCTGGGCCTACCTCTACGACCTGGCGCAGAGCATCGGTGGCCCAGCACTGCTGCTGGTAGCGCTCGCCGACTCCTCGTTTCTCTCCATCCCGGAAGGAAACGATATCTTGATCATCGTCCTGTCCACCGGGCAGACCTGGGGAGTCATGAGCTACTACGTCCTCATGACAATCATCGGATCTGTGGTTGGCTGCAGCCTGCTCTATACCGTCGGGCGGCATGGTGGAGGCTTCGTGGAAAAAAGGTTGCCCCCCCACCGACTGAAAGAGATGCGGGCCCTCTACGCTCGCTGGGGAATCTGGGTTGTGATGATACCTTCAATCCTGCCTCCCCCTACACCCTTCAAGGTTTTCGTGCTTTCTGCGGGAGTCTTTCAGCTGGCCTTTCCCAAGTTTCTGGCTCTCGTTTTCATGGGGCGAAGCATTCGCTATTTCATGTGGGGCATCCTGGGAGTCCTCTACGGTCAGAGTGCCAAGCTTTTCCTGCAGGACCATATCAGGACGGTTGGCATAACCCTTTTTTCCCTGCTCTTGGGAATCATAGTCACTTACTTTGTCGTCAGGCGGAGAACCCGAAAGAGAGCCCTTCCTCAGGAGGCGGCATGATGGTTCCTGGACGACTCCTTTCTTGTCTTCGTTCCCGCGCACGGCCCGTCTCCTTCGTGTTATTTCTACTCTCCCTTCTGGGGTGTGGATCTGCGGTCAAGAAAAGGACCCAGATCGAAGTTCCAGTGGGTTATCAGCAAGTCCGGGAAGCCACGCTGGAAGAACTCGTCAAAATCATCAATGATTACTACGCGCGTCCGGCTAACATCTCTGTCTCGGAGATGGAGGTGGAATTTCAGGAAGGCTCGATCGAAGAGGGTTACTTCGAGCGCTATCGCCGAGCCAGGGGCTACTTGATCGCGAAGCGGCCTGATTCCATCTATGTCAGCATTCAGAATCCCTTGACTCGTTCAACCGTTATCACGATGGCGACCAACGAAGGAAGCTTCGAGATCTGGGTGCCCGGCGAGAACAAGTATCTGATGGGAAAGACCAATCTGAAACCGAACAACAAGAGACCCCTTTACAACGTGAGGCCGGAACATCTGCTCAGCGCCCTCCTCATCGAGCCGATTCCTACAGGGGACTCGGCGATCCTCCACGTCTTGGAGGAAGATGTCGATTCTAGCTCCAAATACTATGTCATCAGCGTCCTCGAGGCTCCGGCAGAGGGGACCCAAGCGGCTTCACTGAAGCGCAAACTCTGGGTAGAACGGAGCCGGCTTGGACTCGTCCGCCAGCGCTACTACGATGCGGGACATCTGGTCAGCACCATGCGTTATTCGAACCTGGTTCAGGTTGGGTCGAACATAGTACCCACCGGAGTTGAAGTGGAACGCCTTGAAGAACGCTACACTATCCGGCTGCAATACCAGCACGAGACAGTCGCGGTAGACCGGCAGCTGAAAGCTGGGATCTTTCAGATCCCCTTCCCTCCGGGAGCCCAGCGAGTGGCAGTGAAGTAGCTCCTATTGGATGGTCCAAGCCATCCCGACCTAGCGACGATTGTCGCGTCGCTATGGCACCGGATCCGACGACCTTCGTTGTCTAAATCAATTAATTGGATCATGCAAGCCTGGGAGCGGTTGAAGGCTGTGACCTTATCAATATAGAATATGCGGGTGGATGTGAGGATCCTGTTGATGCCTCGTCGGTGAGGCATCTTCGATGATCGGTATATTGTTTTGATCGCTGAAGACATTCTGGATTGTTATCCCTCGAAGATCTTCCCGAGAGGAACGGTCGTGAGTGGATCGAAGTAGAACCTACAGCATATGAGTACGACGGTTGAGATGGGTCAGAGAAAGAACCTGGTAGTAGCCGAAGATCTGCAGATGGTGTATCGGGTAGGTAAGGTCGAAGTACCCGCGCTCAGAGGGATCGACATGATCCTGAAGGAGGGCGAGTTTGTGGCTTTCATGGGCCCCAGTGGGTGCGGCAAATCGACTCTGCTGCACATCCTCGGAGGGCTGTTGCAGCCGACTAGCGGGCGCGTCTGGATCGACGGCGAAGAAATCACCGAGATTGCTGACAGCAACCGCACCGAGATACGAAAGAAGAAGATGGGCTTCGTCTTCCAGCGATTCAACCTGCTTCCCACCCTGTCGGCGAAGGATAATATCGAGCTTGCGAGCCGTATTCACGGAAACGGCCATTATGGGGAAGAGTGGACACAAGAGATTCTCCAGTTCTTGGGACTGCAGGACAAGATGCATCACAAGCCATCGGAGCTTTCAGGAGGCGAGCAACAAAGGGTGTCCGTAGCCCGGGCAATCATCAATCGGCCGGCCCTTCTCTTGGCCGACGAACCCACAGGAAATCTGGATTCCGAGAACTCCGAGGTTGTCCTCAGGATCCTGCACGACCTCAACGTCCAATACAATCAAACCATTATAATGATTACCCACAACCCGGATGCGGCAGCTACAGCCAACCGAACTATCTATATGCAGGACGGGAACATCCTCAGTCCGGTTGAGAATATCTATCACGCAGCCAAGCCCGAATCGCAGTAAAGCACTACGATGAAATGGATGGGCGTAGTTGGCCAGGTTATTTTTTGGGGCTATAGAAGGGGCAGTTGGCAGTACGATGTCCTCTGTGCTCTGATCCTGGCCTTTATCTTCCTCACCCCAGCGGACGTCTTCAATCGCCGACTCTTCTCCCAGGCGAAGGAGCCAGAGAAAATAGAAAAGCCGGCTCGCGACTCCGATAAGACACAGGCCTCGAGTTCTCTCAAAACCTACCCGGACGTTTCGCTCCAGAGGGAGAGCAAGTCAGCTCGATAGCATCCAGTCCACAGATCGGGTGATCCTCTCAAGGAATTTTGTCATCAAACTGCTAGTAAGGTAAACCGTGATACGTCTAAGCGCTCTCACAACTCTCCTCATCATGGTTGGACTCGGCAGCATTGCTCACAGCCGACCGGCCTCCTCAGACACCGGACCCAGTCTGGAAGAGGTGCTGAGTCATATGGACAAGAGGGGGCAGACTCTGAGTTCCATGAGCTCGACTATCTTCCAGAAGAAATGGACGGATATCCTCGAAGAATTTGACGAGGGTGAGCGCGGGACCTTCCACTTCCTGCTCGAGCGCAAGAAAGTCTTCCTTCGAAAGGAGATTACCGAGCCTCAGCGGAGCACTCTGGTGATCAGTGACGGAAAACTACTTTTCTATCAACCCAAGATCAAACAGGCTCAACGCTACGATCTCGGAAACAAGAAAGACAAAGCAGAGTTTCTACTGCTTGGCTTCACCTCAAACAAAGAGGACATGAAAAAGGCCTACAATATACGGTTGCGGGGGCCAGATCGACTGGGGGACCGCGACACCTTTGTTCTGGAACTCACACCGAAGTCCAAGACCGTTTCCGCCCACTTCTCCCAAATCGTTCTCTGGGTGGACTCGCAACTCTGGGTCCCTATCCAGCAGAAACTGCTGGAGCCAACCAGGGACTATCTACTCTTCCACTTTGATGAGATCAAGCTCAACGATGGGATCAAGAAATACCACTTCGACGTGAAGCTTCCCAAGGACGTGCGCGTTATCGGCGGCTGATCAAACAGGCAACCGATTAAGGCTGAACCGAAGAATATCGAACAGGTGAATTCCGAAGGGCGGAGGGCTCTTGGCCCTGGACCTTTAGAGAAGTTTCTTTTTCGAAATGGGGCCAGTGCTTGGCTTCTCCACTGCTACCCGCCTCCTCCTGGGCGACCATCCGGAGCTTTCATCTGGGAACGCGTATAAAGAATCCGGTGAAGAACCGTCCAATTCGAGAGCACAGCGATCACCCACAAGATCGGCTCCATCATATAGAAGGAACCGATGATCAGGAGGACGATACGCTCGGGCCGCTCCAGAAATCCTACTTTGCATTGGGGGATCATGGATTCCGCGCGGGCTCGGGTGTAACTGGTTAATACCGAACCCATCATTGCTATAGCGACGAGCACGATGTAGGTGAGGCGTCCCTGATGCCCATAGTAGAGAATCAGCCCTAGATAGACGATCAGGTCCGAATAGCGATCCATCACCGAGTCGAAGAAGGCTCCGAACGGCGTAGCGGCGTTGGCAGTCCTGGCCACTATCCCATCCACCATATCGAAAAGTCCGGCGACAATGAGAAGCACTCCCGCAACTCCGAAACGCCCGCGGGAAAGCAAGAAAGCAGTTACGATACTCATCACGAAGCCGAGAAACGTCAGGTGGTTGGGCTTGATGTGAAAGAAGGTGAGTGCCTTGACGATGCCTCGTAAAAGCACCTGGGCACCCTGTCCTATTTTTCCCGAAATCATTAGATTTCCTGTACAGATACAGTGTCTTGGGGGTGCACAGAGCCTGAAAGCTCTTCGCCCTCTGGATCAGCTCTTCGCCCTTCAGATCCAAGGACTCAGAACAGTTCAAATTTGATGGTCAAGAATTTCTTCGGGTCTTGTCTGAAGTCGTAGATCAGCTTCACTATCTCGGAAGACACCCGGTTGAGACTCTGGTACAGCTGCTCGTCCTGCGCCAGACGCCCCAAGGTACCTTTCCCCTCCTCGACGCCCCGCATCAGACTCATCATCTGTTCCAGCGCCTGGGTGAGGCCCTTGTATAGCTTGTCGTCGGTTGACAGCTTCCCCAAGGTTCCCTCTCCTGAGTCCATTCGAGAAGTAACGCTCTCCAGGTTGGCCATCAACTGGTCCAATTTCTGGTAGACGCCGGGATACTGGATAAGTTTTCCGATAGTCCCATCCGTCTGATTGATCTTCTCCATGATACCTTGGAGGTTCGCGGTCACCTGCGTGATGTTCTCATAGACATCTTTCTCTCTGATCAAACTGGGAAGCGTCCCCTCCCCTTCGCTCAGCTGCTCCACCAGGTCCGCAGCTTGATCAACCGTTTGCTGAGCCCCTATAACGGTCTGGTTCAAGTTTTCGAAGAAAGAGGGATCGGTGATAAACTTCCCGACGCTGCCTTGTCCTTCGCCCAGATCTTCCATGATACCCTGTAGCTTCTTCGACAGGACCTCGAGGTTGGCAAGCACATCGTTGGCTCCGGTAATGAGTTCCTGGAATCCAGGCTCGGACGACCCTGTGATAATGACAACCTCCTGCGTCGTTTCCGCACCCAACCAAGATTTAACTACCTCCTGACCGACGAGGGGGAGAGCTTCAGTCCTCCCTAATGAAACTTCGACGTACTTGTCACCCAGTAGCCCCACCGAACCTAGCGAGATATTGCTATCTCGCCGAATCCAGTCCCGGTAGTCCACCTTGATGTCCATGAATACTTCTATGTTCTGCAATCGCCCTCTGGCTTTCCGAATTTCTTCTGAGGCGTCATTGAGGCCGGCTTCCTGCCTCTCGACCAGGCGTCTCAAATTGTTGAGCTCCCGGCGTAGAGGCCGGGTCCGGGGCAATTCGGGATCATGCTGTGGAGTCAGCTTCTCGTACTCCGACTCGAGACCAACCAGGTGTTCCCTATTGGCCAAAAGATTCCGTGACAGCTCTTCGGACCTTCGATTCAGCTGATCGATGAGGTCCATATTCTGCTTGTTGGATTCAGTAGGGGGAATCTCTCCAGGCTCGGAGATGCGCAAAAAACTGACGTTTCCCGCTTCAACACCAGCGATGAGAACGATGTCGCCAGGCTTCAGTCCAGAAATGTTGTTCAGATAGCTCTTGGCGGCAAACGTCTCCTCCAACAGGCCAACCTGGGTCCCGATGGTAAAAATCGCCAGGCCCAGGATGGAAGCGGTAACAATGACAAAAACTCCAACCTTCAGCTCCGAAAAACTGTGGCGGCTTTTTCTGTCCATGGTATTCCTTACACTCGGGGCGAATCGATCGTGTACCTGCTCACTGCTGCTTGACGCGAGGGCTCATCCTACCGCCTTATGCTTTCACGTCAGGAACTCCTGAACGTAGTCATCCTGGATTGACTTCAACTCTTCAGCACTGCCTTCGTAGACAATCCGTCCATCCTTGAGCATAACGAGTCGAGCATTTACGGAGTGTCCCCCATCCTTCTCCGACTGGAAACTAATCTCTCCGTCGGGGCCTTTCAACGCCCCTTCGGTGGCGAGAATTTGAGCCGTCTTCAAATCGTGTGTAACGATGATGGAGGAAACCTTTTGAAAATCCCGCAGCAGGATGACTAGCTCACAGATGGTCCGATTGGTAATCGGGTCGAGACCGGCCGTCGGTTCATCGTACAGCATGATCCCGGGCTCCCCTGCCAGGGCCCGTGCAATAGCGACCCTCCGCTTCATCCCTCCCGAAAGCTCCGCTGGCATTTTTCTGATCGCATGTTCCAGCCCTACAAAACCCAACAGTCGTCGGGCAGCAGCCTCCATCTCCTCTTCCGTAGAGCTGGCTTCTTCACGCATTCGATAGGTCACGTTGTCCTGGACGCTTAGTGAATCGAACAAGGCGCCTTCCTGAAACACAATGCCAACACGTTTTCGGATCGGCATCAAGGCGTCTTCGCCCAACCCAGTGATTTCCTCGTCCTCAACGAAGATCTTCCCTGAATCCGGTTTCACCAGACCCAGCACCATTCTTAGGATCGTCGATTTCCCGGAACCGCTACCTCCCAGGACCACCTTCGTCTCGGCCTTCCCGACCGCCATGGTGAAGTCTTCGAGTACCACGTGCCCATCGTAGGACTTGGAAACCCCTTCGAATCGTATTGCGTTAATAACGTAGCTCCAAGATGATCTTGCTCAGAAAAAAATCGGAGACGATCACCAGAACCGAGGCAGCGACCACGGCCCGAGTCGTGTTGCGTCCCACGCCTTGCGTCCCTCCCTTGGTCCCCAGACCGAAGTAGCATCCGATCATTCCGATAATGAATCCGAAAACCACGGGCTTGGTCAGCCCCTCCAGCACGTTATTGTAATCGATTGACCGCAATGCCGTACTCCAGTAGAGCGAGGTGTTCAGGCGCAGGGTGTAGAAAGAAGTAATCCAACCCCCAATCAGCCCAAAGACGTCGGATACGACTGTGAGCAAGGGAACCATGGTGGTGCAGGCAATCACCCGCGGAGTCACCAGTTTCTTTGTGGGATCTGTGCCCAGGGCGCGCATGGCGTCAATCTGCTCCGTCACAACCATGGAACCGATCTCTGACGCGATTCCAGATCCCACTCGCCCCGCCATCATGAGCGCTGTCAGTACCGGTCCGAGTTCTTTGATCAGCGACAGGGAGACCAACTGTCCTGTCAAGTTGACGGCGCCGAAGGCCTTCAGTGATTTGGAAGACTGAAGGGCCAGAACTCCACCGGTGAAGAAACCGGTCAGCATGATGATCAAGATCGAGCCGACTCCGATGATGTCCATCTGTTGGAGTGTGTCTTGTACGTATCGGGGCTTCCGGAAGATATTGACCACCGCTGCGGCGCACAAGAGAGTGAACTCTTGAATCTCGTAAACAGCCCGGTAGATAACTCCCATAGGTGCTCCGCTATGAGCTGCGCTGCCCAGCGCTGCGTCCTGGGTTTAGTGTTACACTAAACCGCTTGACAGCTTGGAGAGCGCTGACGCGAGACTCTCGCAAAATAAGCGTTGGCAGCACAAATTCTACCAGAGACGCCCCGGCTCTCCAAGGATACTCAGCCACTAGAACAGGTTCGGGGGAACACGACAATGTTTCGCTTCTTGACCTCTGGCGAGTCCCACGGGAAGGGATTGATTTCAGTCATTGAGGGATTTCCAGCTCACGTCCCAATCGATGTCGCATTCGTCAATTTGGAGCTGAAACGCCGGATGGGAGGTTACGGTCGAGGGGCTCGCATGAAGATCGAGAGCGACGAGATCGACATCTTTGCCGGCGTCCGCCACGGCTACTCTCTGGGCTCACCGATAGCGTTTGCCATCAGCAACCGGGACTGGGTCAACTGGCTGGACATCATGTCGGTAGAGCCCAACCCCGAAGGAGCGGAGAAACGTAAGGTCGAGCGTCCCAGACCGGGCCATGCCGATCTGGTGGGCGCCATGAAATATCAGTTTTCTGATATGCGAAACGTCCTGGAACGCTCCAGCGCCAGGGAGACCACATCAAGGGTTGCGGTCGGCGCCTTCTGCAAACTCCTCCTGCAATCGTTGGGGATAAGGATCTATAGTCATGTCGTAGCCATAAAGGATGTCCGGATTTCTGCCGCTCAGCTGGAGAAAGTCTCAATCGATCTTGTGCCGCAGATCGAGGCCTCTCCCCTGCGCTGCTGTGACTCTTCTTTGGAAGAGGAGATGAAAAAGGCGGTGGATGACGCCATCGAAAATGGCGATACCATTGGCGGGACATTCGAGGTCCGGGCCCTCGGAGTGCCACCGGGTTTGGGTAGCCATGTGCACTGGGATCGCAAGCTCGACGGCCTGCTGGCCCAGGCTCTCATGTCAATCAACGCCATCAAGGCGGTAGAGAATGGATTCGGTCTGGATCCTGCACCCACCGGCAGTGAGTTCCACGACGAGATCTTCTACGACCAGCAAAAGAGGCGATTCTACAGAGAGACGAATCACGCCGGTGGCCTCGAGGGAGGCACTTCCAACGGAGAGGAAATCATTATCAGGGCTGTAGTCAAACCAATCGCTACCTTGAAGCGTCCTCTCCGGTCGGTCAATCTCGCAACAAAGGAACCCTTCAAGGCCCAGTATGAACGATCCGACACCTGTGTTGTCCCAGCGGCGGGCGTGATTGGCGAGGCCATGGTAGCGATTGTTCTTACTCGAGCCGTGCAGGAAAAGTTCGGAGGCGACACACTTCAGGAGGTCCAGGTCAACCTGGAGAGCTATCTAGAAACCGTCCATCAAATGTGAGCCCCCCAAGTGATCCATCCCATCCTCCAGTTCGGCGCACCCGAGTTGCAGCTCAAGAGTCAACCGGTTGAGCGCTTTGACGAGGAGCTGAAAACCCTGACACAGGACATGCTACAAACGATGTATGCAGCGCCTGGGATCGGCCTCGCTGCCCCTCAAATCGGGATCAATCTACGACTCACCGTGATCGATATTACGGCAGGGGAGGAGAAGGGCCACCAGATAGTCCTTGTAAACCCGAAGATCACAGAACAAGAAGGGGGTGAGAAGGGTGAAGAAGGCTGTCTCAGCATTCCCGGATTCACAGCTGTGGTGGAACGGCCACAGCAGGTTCGCGTCGTGGCTCAGGATCTGGATGGAAATCCGATCGAAGTGGGAGGGAGTGATCTACTGGCGCGCGCGATCTGTCATGAAATCGATCATCTCAACGGGATTCTCTACATCGATCGCATCTCCCGCCTCAAGCGCGAGCTGATCAAGAGAAAGATTCAGAAGCTTGTCCGAGCCGGAGAATGGTAGATGCGGATCGTCTTCCTGGGAACACCAGCATTTTCCGTACCCTTTCTCCGGGCTCTGGTTCGGCCCGGCGAAAGAGCACCCTATCGGCTCGTTGGTGTCGTCACACAGCCAGATAGGCCGGGCGGAAGAGGACGGAAGCCGAAGCCCAGCGCGGTAAAAGTGGAGGCAGAGAAGCTCGATCTTCCCACACTGCAACCGGAGCGGCTCCGCAACAACCCCCTCGCTCTGGAGTTCCTGGCGCGAACCAAACCGGATCTGCTCATTGTCGTCGCGTTTGGCCAGCTGCTCCCTACAGAGTTCCTTAACTATCCTCCCCTGGGAGCCCTCAACATCCATACCTCTCTGTTGCCCAGGTATCGAGGAGCGGCACCGGTAGTACACGCCCTGATGAACGGAGAAACCGAGACCGGTGTCACTCTCATGAAGCTGGATAAGGGCATGGACAGTGGCGACATCGTGAGCCAACTCCGTATCCCAATCGGAGAGGAGGTCACCACTGGCGAGGTAGAGGACATCCTGAGCGAACCGGGGGTGGAACTGATGCTCCGAGATATCCTCCCCTATTCGCGTGGAGACCTTAGTCCTACACCACAGAACCCAGCCGAGGCGACCTTTGCTCCCCGCATTGAAAAGAAGCACGCCCGAATCGAGTGGAATCGCAGCGGCACCGCAATTCACAACTTGATCCGCGCCCTGAACCCCAGGCCCACGGCTTTTGCTCACTTCCGGGATAAAGGAGTGAAGATATGGCGCAGTCAGCGAATTGCCGAGCAGTCCGCTCAGACGAACCGAACGTCAGGTGAAATTTGTGAGGTCACCCCGGATTCCATTCTGGTTCAGTGCGGGGACGATACCCAGCTCGCTTTGAAGGAGTTACAGCTCGAGAATCGAAAGCGACTTTCAGCTCGGGACTTCGCCAACGGGTTGGCGCTAAAGGCTGGGGAGCGATTCTATTGAAGGAAGACCTTCGCTAACTGCAAGGCTACCCGTGGCTTCCCAAAAGGCCGGCTCAGCAGCCTCCTGGAGACGGCAGCCAACCAACACTCAACAATTTGGCAACTGTGCGTTCACCAGAGAGGCCAGGTTTTCAAAAATGCATGCCAGAGCTGTAGCCGTAGAGCTGCTGCTGCGCCAGTCCGCCAGGAGCCGCATTCCCCTGGACAATCTGGCCCGTGACCCCAAGTTTGCTGAACTGGATGGAAGAGATCGCCGTTTCGTCACGGAGTTGGTCTTCGGGGTTCTCCGAAACCTTGCGCTTCTGGACTACTCCATCGAGTGGGTCAGCCACAAACCGCTACAGAAGCTGGACCCAGAAATCGTCTCGATCCTGAGGACTGCGCTCTATCAGCTAAACTATCTGCGCGTACCTGAAAGAGCTGCTGTCCACTCTGCGGTGGAGCTCTGCAAAGGATTCAAGAAATCGTCGGCGGCTCCCTTTGTCAACGCGCTCCTGCGACGCTTTCTAAGCAATCCTCCACCGTTACCCCAGGGACAGACGTCGGAAGCGCTGTCCCTTCGCTACAGTCATCCGCGATGGCTGGTCGAGAGATACCTGGAACGCTATGGGGACAACGCCACTGAGAACCTCCTGAAGGCTAACAACCAACCTCCAGTGCCCTTCGTTCTAGTCAACACCTTCAAGATCGGATTCCAGGAATTCCGCCAACAACTGGAACACGAGCAGATCACTTTTCGGCTCTATCCCAAAGTTCCCAACTGTTTGATTGTCGAGTCTCCGTCTTTCCCAGAGCACCCACTCTATCTCGGGGGGTATTGTTTTTTCATGGACGGAGCCAGCCAAGAAGCGGTTCATCTGGCGAACATCCAGGGAGCTCGAAAGATAGGAGATTTTTGCTCGGCTCCGGGAGGGAAGCTGTTCCTCTTGACCGCACGCAAGCCACCCGAAGCTACCATCTACTCATGCGATGTAAGTCACTCCCGCCTCAGGCAAATGCTCGAACGGGCCCGCCTGTATAAAGTCCCCACACCCAAAGCCGTCACGGCAGATCTAACCCAGGGATGCCCTTTCCGGGTTCCCTTCGATTTCATCCTGGTCGATGTCCCCTGTTCGGGGACCGGCACACTCCGCTCGAATCCGGATATTCGCATCCGCGCGTTGGAGACGGATTTGAAACGGTTCCACTCGAAGCAACTCTCGATTCTGAAGAATAGTTTCGAAGGCCTTCGAAAAGGAGGTGATCTGCTCTACATCACCTGCTCCACCGAGCCGGAGGAAAACGAAAATGTGATTGAAGCATTTCTTGCTGGCGAGCCTCAAGCGGCGGCGATTGCAGATTTCTACCGAAGCTTTCCGGGAAACCCTGGAGTTGGAGGCTTCTTCGCCGCCCAAATTCGGCGCGTTTGAAAAGCCTATGGTAGATTAGGAGCTTACGCAATGGTCACTTTCTGAACTGCCGGCAAGGGTTCATACGAACACCGGGGGGACGAGCACTTCCCCCTCAACCCTACTGCGGAGCGAATCCTGACGTTTTGGTTCGACAGCGGGTGCGAAGGCGAGAATGATGCCTAAGGTGCGACGCCGGAATTCGGTTCTGAGTATCGGCAAGCTACTCCTTCTGACCGGAGTCCTATTCGTCATCTTTCTCTTCAGTACTGTCGTGAGCATGAGACTCGTGGTCAGAGCCAAAGAGCTTGCCGTGCCAGCCTTGGTGGGTACCGACTTGGAAGAGGCAACGCGGCTACTGAAAACAGCTAACCTCAGGCTCGCGCTGACGGGCAAACGCCATGACCCCAAGATGCCCAAGGGAGCGATTGTCTACCAGCTACCTGGCGCTGGGGTCCGCATCAAGGCAAATCGAGAAGTACAGGTCTTGGTGAGCCTGGGAAAGCAGCAGGATCCGGTTCCAAAGTTGGTAGGTGAAACCGAAAGAGTCGCCTTGCATCTTGCGCGTCAGTCGGGCTACAAACTGGGTGACATCAGTAGAGTTTCGCTGCCCGAACTAGAGTCGGAACAAGTTATCAATCAGTTCCCCGCCCCAAGTACCGAGGAGATCACGGGTCTTGAAATTGATATCCTGGTCGCGCGCAAGCAGTCCAAACGATACCTCATGGTGGACGTAGCGGGCCAGAGCCTGCATCGAGTGCTCATGTTTTTCGAAGAAGAGGGTTTCAAGGTAGGGAAGATTCAGTACATCCGACATGCTAAAGCCCGAAGGGGAGTTGTAGTCCGTCAATTTCCGGAACCGGGTCATGCCCTCGAGGAAGATGACTCAATCCATCTGGAGGTGGCACGCTGATGGCCCGGATAGCACCATCGCTCTTGGCTGCTAACTTCGTCTCCCTGGGTGAGGACATCGATGTTATGGAGACCGCCGGGGCAAAACTGCTGCACCTGGACGTCATGGACGGGCACTTCGTGCCCAACCTAAGCATCGGCCCCCCGGTGATCACGGCCATCCGAAAACATACGCAGCTGATCCTGGATGTTCACTTGATGATTTCCAATCCAGAGGCTCTGATCGAGACCTTTGTCGAAGCCGGTGCCGACTACTTGAGCATCCATTATGAAACCGTCAAGCATTTGGACCGTCTAATAGATCAGATTCGCGAAGGTGGGGTACAGCCAGGAGTAGTGGTGAATCCCCATACGCCGGTCAGCCTGTTGGAGGATGTTCTAGCCAAATGCCACCACGTGCTCGTCATGTCAGTGAATCCCGGCTTTGGAGGCCAAGATTTCATTGCCAGCAGCTTGGAAAAAGTGAGAACATTGCGACTTTTAATCGAGGAACGTGGCCTCGATGTGAAAATTGAGATCGATGGGGGTATGGGACTCAAGAACACAGAAGAGGCCGTACGCTCAGGTGTCGACATTGTCGTCGCGGGATCGGCGATCTTCTGCAGTCCCTCTCCTGTCGAGACTTTTCGTCGAATGCAACAGATTGCGGATCAGGCTGGGAAAAATCATTGAATGCTGGATTGTGGCAGAGACGATGCAATTAAAAATTAGTCGGATATTCCTGGCACTGGTGGCGGTCAGCCTTCTTGCTGGCTGCGGACAAAAGAGCGCAGGATTGCAGGAGGGGGCGGTGGCTCCCGACAAGATTCTTTTCGAGAATGGGATGAAGTTCTTCGAAAAGAATCAGTACATCAAGTCTCGCCTGTCCTTCCAGACCTTGATCAATACCTACCCCGACAGCGAATACACACCCGTTTCCTTCCTCTCGATCGCAGACTCTTACTACGAGGAAGCGGGGAAGGACAATCTGCTGCAGTCAGAAGCCCAGTACAAAGACTTCATCATCTTCTATCCCTTGCACGAGATGGCCGATGACGCACAAATGAAGATCGCCGCCATCAATGTCAGGTTGATGAAGCCTCACGATCGGGATCCCACTTATGCCCAAAAGGCAGAAGCCGAATTCAAGAAGTTCCTCAAGGATTACCCGGATAGCGAACTAGCACTTACGTCGAGGGAATTCCTGAGAGAGGTCCAAGACAAACTGGCGAGCGGAATTCACGAAATCGGGAATTTCTACTTCGGTCGTAAGGGCTTTCTGGCTTCGGAGAGTCGGTACAAGGAGATTCTGGAAAAGTACCCCGATTTTAGCAGCATGGACGAGAGCCTTTTCAAGCTGGGAGAATCACTCGAGAAGCAGGGGCGAATCGAGGAGGCCTCGGTCTACTACAGCCGGGTCGCCGGGGAGTTCCCCTTCAGCGATTACTTCGACGACGCCAAAGAGAGGCTGGTCTTGCTTGAAAGGCCGGTTCCTGTCGTGGACCAGGCGAAAGCAGCTAAGAACGAGTCCAATCGCCGGGAAGAGCAGGGTTTCTCGATAATGGCTCCAGTCCGCAGTGTCGTTGATGTTTTTACCGGAGGCGAGGACCCCTACGAGATCGCCCGCAGGCGGGCTGAACAACGCAAGCTGGAAGAGATGCGTGGGAACGGAAAACCGACCAGGACTGTTGAGCCAAAGTGACCCGGCCAGCATGCACCACCTGGTCCTAGCAGACGATAGCAACACCACCCAGACTCTGGTCCGCCTGTCTTTCGTCGAAGACCCCACCATCCAGGTCCACACCTTCGAGGACGGCACTGCAGCACTTGAGTACGTCCAGACACAACCCACCGACCTCGTCCTGGCAAAGCTGGCACTCCCCCTGCTGGACGGGTTTGAGCTGTGTCGACGGATCAAACAGGACCCGGCAACCTCCCACCTTCGCGTGCTCCTGTTGGGCCGAGCCCAGGACTCCTTCGACGAAAACAGGGCGCAACAGATCGGGTGCGACGGCTACCTGATCAAACCCTTCGAGACCTCCGAGTTGGTAGCTCGTATCGATGCCCTCCTGGCCCAGACCAAATCCGAACCGAAAGAGGAAGCAGTAGCAACAGATGAACCCACTCTTTCCTCCGGATCAGAGCAAGCCCCTGAGTCCCCCGACAGCCTTCCTCCGACTTCCGAATCAACTGTCCGACTCCTGACCCTGAAGCCCTCCCAGTGTCGTCCTGATTATAACTTCCTCGCCCGAGACGTCAGGAGGCTGAGACGACAACACTCCCCACTCTCATCCCCAGCAGCGGCATCGGCGTCCTTAAACGAGGGTGAGATGAAACGATTGATCCAGGACATTCTGGACCGACTGCCTCAGGAACTACGCCGCATCCTGCCTGAAATCATCCAGGAGACTCTTTTCGCTTTGGCTCACCCAACTTCCGCTGACTGACCTACTCCTCCCAATCGTTTTGAATTGTCTCTATCGCAGGGCCAGCATTCTCAGACCCTGATCGTGCAAGTCGGGTGTGATAGGGTGAGACCATCCGGCCGTTCAAATCTGCATGTTGACAGGGGCGCGAAAAATGTTGCGTTCGAAATCGAAGTCTAGACTTGAAGCCTTCTTCCTAGCCACAGCCTTATTCTTACTGTCCCTCGCATCCACTTCATTGTGGGCGGAGCGAATCGTCTATCCGCAGGCGGCCGTTGGCCCCCTTGGCGCCGATACGTTCGTAATTGACCTAAGGGTCTGCGCAAAAATAACTTGGCATTTTGGCATCTCATCTTCCCACCATCTTCGGCCGCTCCTCAATCGAGAAATCCTCAACGTAGACCCGGCTACGCCTGCTGTTTCGCTCAATCGTTCGCGGCCAAATCTGGCGCAAATCTGAGCGCCAATTCTACCAAGTTCTTCTTGCGCAGACCCTAAGCATCGGGAACCTCAGTCGCCAGGAAACCGTGGGGCCCGAATTCGACTGTTGGATGCAAAAACCTGGTGGGTATGAACCAGATCAGGTTTGAGGATGATTCGGGAAGTCAGACTGTCCAAGCCAACGGCTTTCAAACCGTGATACTGACACCGCTCGAATCGGTCCACTATCAGATCAGCAGCGCGATACTTCAGGTTGGAGTCCTGGTCGTCGATACTCCCGATCAATCCAACTTTGAGGATCTGTCAGCCTCGTTCTTCTACAAACTGATTGACAGCCAAGGGACGATCACCGATCTGATTGCAGTACTCGGAGTAGAGGAGTCTTCGTCTGCCTTTGAGGGGCTGATTGCCACTCAAGGAAACTTCAATGTGGGTGTGGCCCTGGTGCCGGAACGCAACCTGGACAACCCTTCCGCTACCGCCACTATAGATCTTATTGTTACCTTGCCCAATGGCTCTGAGCGCCGGGGACAAGTCGTTCTTGGAGAAGCCGAAGCCCAACAGAAAGCCTTCTTTCCCAACCTGATTATTTCCGGACTTCCTCAAGATATCCCGGTGGCCCAGATGAGGATAGAAGCCGACGAACGCCTCTTTTCGGCCGTTCTGGAAGTCGTTTCTCCTCCCGATTCTCTCAACGTTCAAATAGGATCAGCCCCTCTGGATATTCTCAACCTGGTCCCAACCGGGGGCTTCCAGCTGGATACGGAAAACCGGCAGGCCGTCGCGGGCCTCTACAATGCCGTGAAACAGGCATCTATGGGGGTCTCTCCAAGATGGACCGGGGATTACGATCAGTGTCGGGTGGGGTCGATAGCGGGACCTTACCGGGATGCGGTGCTCCGGCTCATCAATTTCGCACGGGTCCTGGCGGGTGTCCCCGCCGATGTCGTGTTGGACCCGACTTCCAACAATGACGCTCAGGCGTCGGCTCTGATCTCCGGAGCAGAGGGAACTCTCAGCCATACCCCGGATAACTCTTTCGTCTGTTTTTCTGCTGAGGGTGCCAACGGGTCGCTACGCTCGAACATCTCCCTTCATCTGGATGTAGATCCCACCCTCGTCGTAGGTGGCTACATGCAAGACCCTGGGGCAAGCAATACGAGTGTCGGTCACCGTCGCTGGCTGCTTCAACCCGGGCAGCAGAACATCGGTGTCGGCGTAGCCTTCGACGGCGATCAAGGCCCTTTCCCTGGCGCGAGCGTCATCTACGTCGTAGGACCACGAACGGCGTTCAGGAGACAGGTGGCCTGGCCTCCCGTCGGCTTCGTGCCCTCCGGACTCGTTTATGCGCGATGGTCTTTCTCTTTTCCTGAAGCCGATTTCAGCGCTGCCACGGTTACCATGACCTCAGAAGGATTGCCGGTAACTCTAGCCATAGTCGACTCCGGAGCTGGAGACCAGACTTCGACCGGGCGGGCCCCCTTCATCGTATGGGAGCCCAATATCACTCAGACTCCCAGCGACGGCACCAAGTTCACGGTAACCATTGAATTCTCATTGAATTCTCGGTAAACGGCCAGGTCAGCTACGACATCACTATCATTGAGCCGTGACTCGGACGCCGGCAGATGCAGCTTTGGCTCGAAACTCGACGCTCTTTGGGTCAATTCTAAGAAAGTTAAGTCCGTAGAAGTCTGCAGCAAGTTGGAGGCGAGAGAAGTCGACCTCCCCCGTCTCCTTGGCTAGCCTTGGCTTCGGATGCCAACTCTTTCTCGAATGATCCAGCTCGCAGCAGCCGTTTGGTCTGGGCATTTGACCGTTCCCGGAGCCTGCTTCAGCAGGTTAAAGCGGACTCCAGGGGGCGGGACTAAGGCCTACCCTCGGCTCCAAGCCGAGGGGTTTGATCGGATGTCGAATCGAATTCGACTCATCTCTGCTAACCTTCGTCGTGGCGGTGGTCTCCAGGCCGCCGTTGGTCGAGCTAGGCTCGACCGCTACACTTCGGCCTGGAGACCGAAGCCACGTCAGAGACCGACTCTAGCACTTTCATCTTCACTCGAAGATGACCCTACCGTCCCTGCGGGACTTCGGGGACCTTCGCTTCGCCTGAAGGCGAGGGGTTTCACCATCCCGGATGGGGACACTAAGCTGAGACTTCAACCACGAGGAGCCGAAGCAGCCTTCGCCAGTTGACAGAGCCGTGACTGTCAGGGAGCGGGGCCCGACAGGGACCATACCCCCAGGCGCTTCTATATTGCAGGGGTGCGTACAGATGTCAATCGGGGTGTGCCTCTTAAGTTGAAGCACCGGATCCCACTCCCTCACGGTCATGGCTCTGTCAGGGTTGCTAGCGATGATCATGTCGAAGGTACAAGATACAACGTACAAACAAGCTCCAAATCACAAACATCAAGTTCCAAACGATCGCCCATTATCAGGTTTGGCGATCCGACAGAGCCACGAACGACTTGAGCCGTTAGCAACATGAGGCCAAGTTCCAAGGAGAGAGCTGGATAACTCTTCCCCACGCAGTGAAGCACGATATCGCCTGTCCTCGACCTAAGTTTCGTTCTCGAATGGGGCAGCACTGCTGGGGGACCACTAAGCTGAAACTATTGAAACAATGGCTGGCGATGTTCTCAGAACTGGAGAGAGGCAACGGGTGTCGGCTGAGGAGGAACTAGGCTGGGGTGTATTCCAGCTCGGACTCGCTTGAAAACCTCAAACTTTCGGCGCAATCAGTGACGTGCTTTTCCCAAGCAACAGGGAGACTATCCCCAGAGCAAACAGACCGGTCACTGCCAGAAAGGCCGGGCTGTAGCTTCCCCAGAGGTCATAAGAGACCCCGGCCATGAGAGGCCCCAGGGTGTAGGGAATCACGGTGGCCATGCTGATGAGGCCTGAGATGCTGCCGTAGTGGCGCAGGCCGAAAGTTTCCTGAACGATCAGCGGCACTAGCGTTCCGTATCCCCCCATGTGGAGACCGAACACAGACGCCGAAACCCAGACCAAAGGGGGATTGGAGAAGGCCACCATCAGGACCACGGATACGATCTGGGCCGCCAGGTTCACTACCAGGCAACACCTTGCACCCCAGCGCTCAGCCAGCAGTCCGTAGAGAACCTTTCCGGCCATTCCCGCTGTAGCCAACAGACCGAGGGCGATGGACACAGAGGTGGTGGACAGGCCCTCCGCCACCCAATGAGCTCCCGCCTGCGCCAGGATGGTGCTATAGGTGAATGAGGCCATCATAAGGGCGAAGGTAATGGAGTAGAAGAAGGGGGTGCGCAGAGCCTCGCGTGCGTCCAAGCCCGTCAACTGGGGAGCCTCATCTGTGCGCCCACTCTGGGTGGATCCTGGGAGATTTCTCGGAGACTCCCGGATGAAGAGCATCGCCAGTACGGCTATGGCGAAGAAGAGGAACGCAAACGACAGATAGGCCGCCTCCCAGGAGAAGATCGCCAGACAGAGACCGGCAATCATTGGCAGCGTCAGGCCGCCGAAGTTGCTTCCCATCATGACCAGTCCCATCATGCGTCCCCGGCGGGTCTCGAACCAGATTCCGATCAGGCGTCCTGCCGGCAGGTAGGACATCCCGTTGAAGAGCACGAACTGCAGAAAGCTCAGAACGTACCAATGCCAGAGCTGGGACATGAGGGGACGAAGAAGAAAGCTGAGCCCCCCGAGAAAGAGGGAGACAACCATGACCTGCCTGGCCCCCAGGCGGTCCATGAGGCGGCCGAGCAAAGGCGAAGCCAAACTACCCGCAGCCGCGAAGGACAGGGAGGCGCTGATTGCGGTCCGAGGCCATCCAAACTCCTGCTCAAGGGGCTGGACGAAAAGACCGAAGGCATAGCTGGAGGATCCCACTGCCAAAGCGGAGGCCAGAAACAAGACGCCCACGCCCAGCCAGGAGTCCCGAATCGGCCGCGTTAGCTCCAGGGGAGCCGGGGTGCTCATGGGCGCCCATGGTAACATTCGAGAAACGGAACTGGAGTCCTATGAAGAGCGATCGGGTCCATGCTAGGGCTCTGGAGCAGAGAAACGGGCACTGGTATACTCTGCGCTCGCCGATTAGCCTGAAGGTCTGGAATACGAGGCTAGAAAGAACGATCGCGGCTCGCAGCTGGTCGGTGGTTTCAGGACCCAAACGGAGAAGGAACCATGAAGTTTTCGAGAACCGTGTGGTGTATGGCAGTCGCTCTGAGTGTGGTCGTGTCTTCCAGCGTTTGGGCCGGAAAGTTCGTGCCAGTGTACTCGAACATCTCCAATCCGGTGTTCCGGGAGTGGCAGAAAGAGCTGAAGGCCGACAGGGTCCTCGAGTCGCTGGCAGAGTATCTGAACGGCACCTTGATCGTGCCGATGGACGTGACGATTACCGTTACGGAGTGCGGGACCTCGAACGCGTTCTACTCCCCGAAGGACCAGCCGATCATTATTTGCTACGAGCTGATCGGCTACTTCTACAGGGGTGCCTTGGAGTTGGGCTGGTCCGAGGGGAACGCGAAGAAGGCAACGGAGAACGCGACGGCCTTCTTTTTCTACCACGAGCTCGGCCATGCTCTGATCCACGTCCTCGACCTGCCGACGACGGCAGGGAGGAGGATGCCGTGGACCAGCTTTCGACCTACATTCTGGCGCACGAATCCGAGGATGGAGACGTCCAGACTCTCGACGCCGCTCTCGCGTTCCTGGCGTGGTCCGAGGAGGCGCAGAAGACAGGGGCGAAGGCTCCTTTCTGGGATGAGCACTCCCCGAACGAACAGCGGTTCTTCAACCTCGTCTGTTGGGTCTACGGACAGAATCCCGGACGGTTCCAGAATCTCGTTCGGGAGGGGCATCTTCCCAAGGCTCGAGCCAATCGCTGCCCGGGCGAGTGGGCGCAGATCGACAAGAGCTGGACTGTGCTACTCAAGTCCCACGTCGCGGCAGAGTGATCGAGAAATTACCTGATCTGGACGACTCTTCCGATCCGGGACGATTCGTAGACAGCCGCGACCACGCGCTGGGCTTCGAGTCCATCTTCAATTGTAATGGCGGGTTCTCTCCCTTCAGCCAGCGCCGCCGCGAACTCCTTCAGGACCTTCAGGTGGGTGCTTTCTTCGAACTGGTAACTCTTCTCTCCCCCTCCCGTCGCGACACTCAGATGGCCTCGTGAGAACTTGTCGTGTAAAGGGTAGGAGTGGATGACTCCTTCGGTTCCCAGTATTTCGATCATGGAATTCCGGTTCTCGTCCGGGTCAGCAGTACTCCAGTGAGCGGTGGCTACTGCTTGGATCCCGTTGGCAAATCGCAGGAGCGAGCTAGCCGTATCTTCTACGGCATAGTCCTCGACCACGGTGTCCACGAAAGCGGTCACCGCCACGATCTTGCCGAAGAAGAAGCGAAGCAGGTCCACCCCGTGGCTCCCCAGATCCATATAGGGTCCTCCCCCGGACTGAGCGGGGTCCTGTGACCAGGCGTCCGGATTCGCAGGCGAGCGCCCAGAAAAGTTCCAGCGCACCGCGCTGACCTTGCCGATATCCCCACGCTCGACGATTTCTTTGATCTTCTGGTGCCGAGCATTGAATCGCTGGTAGTAGCAGGTCATAGCAGTGATTCCCGCCCTGCTGCAGGCCTCCAGCATTGCCTCCGCCTCCGAGACATCCAGGGCCAGCGGTTTCTCGCACAATACGTGCTTGCGCCGGTTGGCTGCCGCCAGGGTATTGGGACAGTGCTGATCCGCCGGAGTGGCGATGTAGACGGCGTCCACCTCAGGATCCTGCAGCAGTTTCTCCACATCATCGTAAGCGCGACGAGCCCCGTGTTCATGAGCGAACTCTTCGGCACCCTCCATGCTCCGCCGCATCACCGCAACTAACTGGCTGCACTCCGATTCACGCATTGCAGGAGCCATGACCCGGTGCGCAATGTCTCCGGCACCAATGATTCCCCAGCGTACCGTTGGTATCTGTATCATCCTAATCTCCAAGTTATCGGTCAGATGCTGTGGACGCCTGCAGCCTCACGTCTCCGGGATCAACGCCCATCGTCCACTCGTCGGATCCGGAAGAAGTCTCCAGAATCAGCCGCCAGATCCCATCTTCCCGTCGCCCGCCCTCAACTCGCTGCAGGGACGGATCCTCCCCCTTTGGCGTAAAACTAAAGACGGATAGAAAGGTGGTCTCGCTGGCGCTCCGCCGTCGAATAATGGTCGAAAGCCGCTCCGAGGCCCGGTTGGAAGGGGAGGTTCCCAGGAAAATTTGACCCTCTGGCCCGAGCAGATTCAGGTCCAGAGATCCGCCCTCGCAGCGCCACCGGAGGAAGGGAAGCTTCGACTCTTCACAGCTTCCCTCGACCTGAGTGTGAGCGGAGACACGTTCCGGTTTCAGTCGCCTGTCGAAATCGGATTCGAACGGATTCGCCATCAAACGGCCCCGGAGATGACAAATCCAGTCGATATCACGAGGGCACGGCCCAATGACCTGAAACAGGTCGATGAAGTAGCAGTCGCGCCAGAGAATGACCCGCCTCATCCGCACCCCCTGGTACACTCCTTCGCTCCAGGAGACTGAGGCATCGGCGAGGGTAAAGGAATCCTCCACCAGAAAATGATTGAATCTTCCATCGGTCAGGGGCTGCGGCTGGCCATCCAGCAGTACCGTCGAGTGGCTGGCCGTGTGCCGGTACCAGGTCTGGTTGAGCCCAATGCCATAGCCAGAAGTCCCCAGATCGGGGATGATAGAAGCTCCCCCTGCAAAGAATTGAATCCGCAGCTGGTCGAGGTGACCGTGCTCCCCGCCTCCAGGTCCTGCTTTTAGAAAAAGATAGCGCTGCCGCTCCAGAGCTCCAGGACTGCGAAGAATGGCGCAGCCCAGGTCAGCCAGGTGTCGGCTCCTCGATGGCGGCGGCTCGCCTGAGGGCAACTCTTCGACGCCCTCGAGAAGGGCCTCAAAACAGGTACGAGGCCGATTCCTGTAATTTTGTTGCAGGACCCAGGCGAAAGCGGGATCCCGAAACCAGGCGAAGGCCGTCTCGTAGAAGCCCTCGGCTTCGGGGATCCCGTGCCCCACCCTGTCAAGCAGTCCAATGAAGTGCCAGCAGTCGTTCAGGGAGGGGAGCTTCAAGTCAGGCAGGGAGATGAGAATCGGGGTCAGGAACATGCGCTTCAGGATGCCGCCGTCGTCGAAGGAACGATCCGTTGCTCGCAGAATTCTCATGGTCCAGACCACGGCGTCCAGGATGTAGTAATGGTAGCTGAGAGACCCCTCCCACCAGATACCGTCCTCGGAGACACCCTGTTGGAGCTGTGCCCGAAGTCCTAGAGATCCTCCCAAGGCCAGCTTCAACAGATCTTCGTCCTCGAGCACCACGGCCAACGTCGCTAGCGCAGCGTTGTTCCAGTTGGTAACGTTGTGAATCTCCGGCCATCGCACCCGATGCAGATGTTCGGCCGCGGGTCGAAACAGCTTTCGGGCCAGTTCCTCCCGAGCAGACTGGGGCAAGGACTCCTCCAGCAGGGCGTAGGCCCAGACCATACGTATAATCCAGACCGATTCGTCCAGGCCTTGCCAGGTAACCACCCCGGGATGGGGGTCGTATTGCGTGGGGGCGGGCTTCATCTCCAGGTAACGTTGAGCGTAGCCATCTAGAATGCCCGCCGCCAGGGTACGATCTCGCGTGCGGCCTGCCTCACTCTGTCCAGCTTCCAGGTAGCTTCGAAAAGATAGTTTTAAAGCGGCGTCACTGCGCATGTCGTTGACGGACCAGAACCAGGCACTATCGAAGGGTTCGCCTCGAAACTCGGCGCCATCAACCGGACAGGTGTGACAATGCGGGCTCCCAGGGTCGAACCGCAGCTGGACGGCATGATCGGGACAGAAGAAATCGTGGTAGTAGCCGGCCTGCTGCTCCGGAACCGGCGGGAGAAAGTCATGGTAGGACTCAACCCGTGCGTCCAGGGCCTCGAGGGCAGCGCGGAATGCGGGGAGTCCAACCTTGGCCCGAATGGTCCTGCTCCAATCGGGTGCCAACAGCGTCATGCCCGGTAGGCCTCGAGTGTCTTCTTCGCGATCCCATCCCAATCCAGGCGCTGGACGCTAGCCAAGGCAGTTTCTGAGGCAGCGTCCCGATCCCATCCCTGGACCTCCCGCATGGCTTCCAAGAGCGCGTCCTTCCGCTTAGGGTCGTAAAGGATGCCGCCACCGGGGAGAAGGGTAGAAGGAAGACAACCCAGAGCCGGCGCGATGACGGGCCGCGCGTGCGAGAGAGCGAGAACCACGCTCCCCGAACTCATAGTGGCATGAAAAGGCAGCACGACCACGTCGCTGGCTGTAAGGACACGAATCAAGTCCTCATTCGAAGCTTTCATATCGCCGTGGACAAAGTTGGACAAGATTCGGGGGTGATCTCCGATCCGACTCCAAAGCGAGTCCACGTACTTCGCCGGTCCTCCGCCGGCAGCTAGCAGCCAACAATCCGGCTCTGGCAAACGGCAAAAGGCATCGGCGAATTCCTCTATCCCCTTGTAGGGAAGGATCCCACCGATGAACCCATACACAAAGCCTGATTCCGGAACGCCCAACTCCGACCGGCACTCCGAACGCGAGAACCGATAGGGGTAGACCCCAATGAAATGGCCATGAGGAATGATGAACAGATCATGTGAACGTCCAAACTCGCGCCTCACCCCTTCGGCGTTGACCTCACAGTGGGCAATGATGGCAGTTGCCAGCCGGCAGAGATGGAGCTGAAATTCGTGATCGATCTCTTGATGGGTGCGGTTGTGAGGGTAGATGTTGTGTGCGGTCCACACTACTTTGTAGCCCAGCTCCCGCGCCAACTCCAGGGAGGATAGCAGGTCCTCCATCTGACGCTGCATGATCTCGGCGTCGTCGTGATAGTAGTCGTGATGGGGCCATTGCCAGTGAAGGACGTCGATCCGTCCCTGATTGCGCCGCAGGTACTCCGGACTGTAGTCGACCGAGTACTCGACCTCTAACCCGTGACGCTCCAGAGCATCGCAGAGCAAGGCACCGTAAGGATTGTTGCCTTCGTGGTCAGCGGCAAGGCGCTTGGACTGGTGATAGTAGTAGGCTACGCGCAAAACAGAAGACTCCAGGTACAAGATAAAGGTACAAGATACAAGATACAAACAAGTTCCAAGCACCAAATTTCAAGGAGGTCTCTCGGGAAGGCTGCTCAAAGGATGGACGGTAGAGCCTTGAGTCAAGGGATCCAGCGGACGATTGCATCTAAAGGTCTCGTTTCCGTCTGTGATTTGGTGCTCGGTGGTTGAGATTTGTTTGTATCTTGTATCTTGGAATCTTCTTATCCGAAGTTAACTGGATCCGACGCCTGATCCAGCTGCTTTCGGAGTTCCGAGCTCAGTCCCTTTTCGAGGGCATCAAAGGCCTGGTCGATGTGCTCTGGCCTCCTTCCACCGGTGAGGATACTCGTGATTCCGGGATGGCCCAGCACCCAGGCCAACGCCAGGTCCACCAGGGAGCGCCCTTCTTCTCTGGAGATGTCGCGGAGACGTTCAATGAGCGCAAAGTTTCGCCGGTGGAAGTACGAATCCTTCCAGTCGGAGGCCAGGTCGAACCGAGCGCCCTGAGGAATAGGCCCATCTTTCTTGTACTTTCCTGCCAGAAAGCCCCCGGCGAGGGGACTGTAGGAGATGATCCCGAGACCCTGGTTTTGGCAAAGGGGAATCAACTCCGCCTCTATTGCCCGGTCGGCCAGATTGAAGGAGGGCTGGATCGAAGCGAAGCGAGTCCACTCGTTCCGTTCCTGGTGCCAAAGTGCCTTGCAGAGCTGCCAGGCTGCCGAATTGCTCAACCCCAGGTAGCGGATCTTTCCCTGTTCGACTCCCCGGCTCATGGCCTCCAAAATCTCATCCAGCGGATCTCCCTGCTGAGGCCAGTGGTGAAGCTGGTAGAGGTCAATCCAATCGGTCTGAAGGCACTCAAGGCTCTGGTCGATCTTTTCCGTGACCGTCTTCCCGTTCAGGCGCCCACTGAACCCGCACTTCGTGGCCAGGACGATCTTCTGCCTGATCTTGGTCTGGGACATCCAGCGGCCGATCATTCGTTCCGAGGACCGGTCGCTGTAGGATTCCGCCGTGTCGAGAAAAGTGATTCCCCGCTCGATGGCGCGATCCAGTATTCGCCAGGCAGCAGGCTCATTTATTTCCCGCCCGAAGGTAGCCCCTCCCAGAGCGATGGCACTGACTTCAAGGTCAGTCTTACCCAATCTGCGATATTCCATCAGATTCCTTCCCCTCACAAATCACGGTAAACAAACCAGGGCAGACTCGGTCGCATCGCATCAAGAAGTAACGCTCCCCCTCTGATGCCGCGTCTGCCAGGTGAGTCCCCGAATCCGATCCTCGTCACGATTTGGGAATACGAAGCTCATCAACCAGGCGGTGCCAATGCTGGCCAGGGATGAGCAAATCACGATCCAGGTGAAGCCTAAACCCTGATCGAACAGCCGTTGAGAGAATTCTTCATCCAGCACCGCACCCAGGGTTGCAGGAGTTGATGGGCCCAGTAACTGCAACAGCTCACGAGAGTAGGCCACTCCCAGAGCCGTAAGGAACCCCACGATGGCAGCGATCCAAACTGCCCGGCTGCTCGCCCGGGGAATCAACATGCCTGCAAAAAAGACCCCACCCATGGGACCCACCAACGAATTGAAGGTCTTGGGCAGGATGGTCAAGATGTCATCTGCCCCGGTGAGGGTATCGAGATACATTGCTCCCAGGGTTACCGCCCCTCCGACGGCCAGCGTGATGACACGAGCCTGAAAGATGTTGTTCCCCTCCTTTTTCTTCTTTCTGAGGCGGCCGAAATCCACCGTTGCCACGGTGGCGAAGGCATTGACTCCGGAATCTATGGTAGACATTGCGGCCGCCAGAAGAGCCGCGAAGATGGCCCCCGCCAACCCTGCAGGTATCCGGGTGGCCACGAAGAAGGGAAAGATGCTGTCGCGGTCCTTACCGCTCGCCACATCGATCGTTTGAGGAAGAGACTCTGGGCCCTGAGTGAAGTAATACACGAGGCTAGCACCAACCGTACTCAGGATGAGAATGACACAGAGGCCCACCAGGGTTCCCGTGACGAAGCTGCGTTTCCTGGCTTGAATATCCACGGTTGAAAAATAGCGCTGCATCGTCATCTGATTAGCGCAATGGGCCACGATCACCCAGAGGGAATCGGAGAGGGTAAAGGTCACTACCGTCGCCGGCAAGGTGGGGTCCAGAGAAAAGAAAGTGAAGCGTTCATTGTCACGCGTGCTGACGACATCGATCCAGTCCCAGGGTCCCGATCCCGTGACTGCTGCGACGTAGATTATGGTAAAGATTCCTCCTCCCAGCAGGATCGCGACCTGGATCACGTCGGTCCACACCACAGCACGGATTCCCCCCATCATGGTGTAGACGGTCGCCACGATCCCAACCGTAGCGATAACGGCCATGAGAGGGATACCACTCGCAACGGAAAGGGCCCGCGACGAAACCAACACGATCACGCCCATGAGGACTGACACGAACACAAGGAACATGGAGGCACCCAGCAGCCTCACCGAGAGATCGAACCGATGCTCCAGGTATTCGTAGGCGGAGGTAAAGCGAAAGCGCGCAAAGAAGGGAATGGTCACCAGGAGAATCACTAACAGGTCGATGGGAAACGACAGAAAAGTGCTTATCAGTTGGCCAAATCCGAAACGCCAGATCACACCAGGATAGGCCAGGAAACTGATGCTGGACAGGAGCGAGGCGATGATGCTGACCCCCACCGCAAACCAGGGAAGGCGACGACCTCCAAGAAAGTACTCTTCGTCAGTGGTCTGTCCCTTGGACAAGCGCCATCCCAGGAACATCATGGCTCCCAGGTACAGGATCAAGACGACATGATCAGCAGGATGAAGCTCCATAGAGAATCCCTTCTTCAGATCTCAAACTGAGATCTGATCGCCAAAGCTGTGCCCTATTGCTCTCTGTCCGCCCAGGTTCCGCTTTGATAAGGTCAAAAAGCGTCCGAATCGGCACGCCGGCCGGCCGCTGACCAAAACCCACACTAGATGGTATCCTTTCCGGCCGGGGCCGGCAAGCCTACCGATTCGTATCTGGGTTGATTCGGCGACGCCAACGTTCCCGGATGATTCGGGCGGATGGGAATCGCCGGAATACTGCTGAGGATGAGGCCGTCGTCGGTGAGAAAAAGATTGTCTTGGGAAACATCTCGGCTGTATGCTCATCCGCTGGAACCCGTTGGCTGGTTTTCAGCGACACCTGAAGAAGGAGAAGTTCATGCCACTTTTCAAAGCAATCCGCG
>Ga0310121_10000563_pt1 | contig 40334 bp, 32 predicted proteins | sample CB27_Tmax_986_MG_FD_203504 | JGI IMG/M metagenome (GOLD analysis project Ga0310121, IMG submission 203504) | Marine microbial communities from Western Arctic Ocean, Canada - CB27_Tmax_986 | ecosystem: Environmental > Aquatic > Marine > Oceanic | place: Canada: Western Arctic Ocean | collected...
TACTTATTAGTATTCTTTCAGCTATTGCACTTCTTATTTATTTGCTATCTAGAAGAAAGAAGAAAGAGCTATTACTCATCTTAGGGCTGCTAATTAGTTGTACTGCTTTCATTTTTAGCGTTGATTATATTTTCAATGATATGTTAGCTCCTCACCAAAGAAAAAGAATAAACATCTTATTAGGAAAAGAGTTTGACCCTCATGGAGCAGGCTATAATTTAATTCAATCAAAGATTGCGATTGGTTCAGGCGGCTTTAGTGGCAAGGGGTTTTTAAATGGAACACAAACACGATTTGATTTTGTGCCTGAACAAAGTACCGATTTTATTTTCTGTACGATTGGAGAGGAATGGGGTTTTGTTGGTAGTTTTTTCTTTATGATTTTATTTGTTGGCTTATTGCTTAGAATACTCTTTTTAGCAGAACGACAAAGATCAAACTTCAGTAGAATTTATGGTTATAGTGTAGCTGCCATTCTCTTTATGCATTTTGTCATTAATATAGGGATGACCATTGGCCTTTTACCTGTAATTGGCATTCCCTTACCTTTTATTAGTTACGGAGGTTCTTCTCTGCTAGGATTTACTATTCTGCTATTTATTTTCTTAAACTTGGATTCATATCGCCTACAGATTTTGAGATAAAAAATACCCAACTTTTCAGCTGAGCATTTTCTAATTATCATATAATAACTAGCTAATAAAAATCAGAGCGATTATCTTTTACATTAGCTTCAGTGTTTAACACTTTATAAGCAGCTCCATTAGAATAGGCTACAGCTCCTTTTTGAATTTCTTGTTTTTGTTGTGTAAAATCACCAGAATTTTTTGCGTCATCTTTAGCAGTAACCTCAATTACATACACAGCATTTTTTCCTTCAATAGGATTAGAAATAGCTCCTACATTTATAGCAAAAATAGAACCCACTAATTCTGGATCATACCCTATACCTTGCAAGCTTAAATTCGATAAATTAGCTCTTTGTGCACTTACCACAGTCTGTCCATGATTAGTAGCAATAGTTGCTAAATCAGCAGCTTTAATGTTTGCACTGATATGTGCTGCTTTTTTTTCTTTCAATACTAAAGCTGAAATTTGTTCTTTAATATCTTCCAAAGGAGTAACTCCTTCAAAATAAGTCTTTTTTAAGTAAGCAACAACATAAGAATTTTCAAATTGGAACACTTCAGAAACTGTCCCTTGTTCAGCTGTATTCATCCATCTTACCATCTCTCTTGAATTAGGCAAGCCAACTATACTTTGCTTATCAGTCGTTACTTTACTATCACTTCTTTTTACCAAATTTTGATCTGCCACTAAAGAATCAAAAGCTATTCCTTCATTCAATATCTTGCCTGCAAACTGTGCTGCTTGAGAATAATAAGTGTTGAATGTTTCAGTACTTGGATCTACATTTCTGTCAATAAAAGCAACTTTAATTTTACGCACTGCCTTACTAGTTTTAGTTACTTCAATAAGATGAACACCAAACTGAGAAGTTACTACACTTAAATCTCCTGTTTTGGATGTAAAACAAGCTTCATTAAATTCATCTACCATAGCGCCTTCTGAGAACCAACCTAAATCACCTCCTTTTATAGCAGAACCTGGATCGTCAGAGTTTTTTTGCGCTAAAACTCCAAAGTCAGCACCAGCCTCAACTTGAGCTTTTATAGCATCAATTCTAGTTAGAGCTGAATCGCTAGAAATAGTTTGTGTTGCTATCAGGATATGACGCGCCTCAACTGAGTCTGGACGATTTTGTGCAACTGCTAATTTAGCAATACGATATACTCCTTGATTTGCTTGATAAGGACCAATAACAGTACCCTCTTCAGCAGTAAATAATTCAGTCCAATTAGGATCTTGTAATTTTTTCTTAGTAGCAAAGGTAAAGCGTTCAGTAGTGTTGTCAGAGTTTCTTCTGGCCATTAAATCATAGTCCTCATAAACAGCAAAATCAGCTTTTAAATCTTCAATTGATAATTTAGTAGCCGCATCATCTTCAGTAGATGGTACGACTGAAAACACTACAAAATCAACATCCTTTGAAGCATCCTGCTCATAGTTTGCTTTATGCTTTTTATAGTATGTTTTTATTTCGCTTTTAGTTGGCTCAACAATACTATCAACAACTGAAGTTAACGGAATAGCTATATAGTTAAAAGTAACATTCTGTGACTTTTCATTAAAATTTACTTTTGCTTCTTCATTAGTTACACACATAGCTTTAGCAACCAATGAATTGTATTTTGAAGTTTTGATAAGTCCAATTAAATATTCTTGAAAACCTACCCATCTTGTACGAGCCTCACCTGTTTGATCCTGATCAATTTGTTTTAAATAACCAAGCACTCTTATTCTATCAAACTGCCCTGTTTCAGGATCTTGGAATGCAGGAACTTTACTAATTTCAGGATGTACATTCACCCCTTGTAATAGTTCAAAAAACTCATCATCAGAAACATCTATTCCTAATTTTGAGTACTCATTATTCATTACCAATTCTCTTACATACTGATCCCATACTTGAGATCTTATTTGTCCTGTGATCGTTTGAGTAAGGTTTCCTCCTTGATTTTGTTGTGGATCACTTTTCCAGTTCGTTATTCTTTCATCTACTCTCATCTCAAAATCTTGACGCAATACATCTTTCCCTAGTACTTCTCCAACATAAATACTTCCACTTCCTCCTGATCTTTTGGACTGCATGAAATCACCCAATATAAAAGCTAACATTGCCACACCAATAACAGCTAATAATAATCCTGATCTATTTCTAATTCTTGCTAGTGTTGACATTCGTATTTGTTTTATTAAAGTTTGCAAATATACAATTGTTATTTAATAAATAAAAATAGAAAAGCATCCTCTTTATTATCTAGTAATCACCTTCAATTGCACTTCTTGAATTGCAGTATCATTTACTTTTATGATGGTAAATTGAAATTCTTCAAGTTCTATTACATCATCTTGTTTAGGTATTTCTTCCAAGTGATATAGAATTAATCCAGCAATAGTTTCGTATTCATCCGATTCAGGAAGATTCAATTCATACTTCTGATTCACCACCTCAACATCCAAACGAGCAAAAAGATGATATTTATTCTTAGTCAATTGATTATCCGTAATTTCTTCCACATCATGTTCATCAACAATCTCCCCTACAATTTCTTCCGTTACGTCCTCAATGGTAAGCATTCCTGAAGTGCCGCCAAACTCATCAACTACTAAAGCAATCCCTTTATCGCTTTCGATAAATTGAGTCAATAACTGCATAACCGACATGCTCTCAGGAACAAAAGGAATAGGTAATAAAATAGAACGTACATTTTTAGGATTTCTAAATAAATCAGAAGAATGAACATAACCAATCACTTTGTCAATATTTTCCTTATAAATTAAGATTTTCGAAAGCTTAGTTGCAATAAATTTATCTTTGATATCTTTAATTGGAGCTAGTATATCCATAGCTGCAATTTCGGTTCTTGGAATCATACATTCACGCAGTTTTTTATCCGTCAAATCCAAAACATTTTGCAACATTTCTACTTCAACTCTATTTTCTTCATCTCCATCAGCTGACTTCACATTGTTCAAATATTCATCCAAATCTGTTTTACCAAACACTTGCTTTCCTTCTTCAATTTTCTGACCCAATAAATTCTTTAGTGTTACTTTTGAAAGGGATAACATTAACAATGCAATAGGACGAAACAACACAAAAAACAACCAAATAGGAATTGAAAATATCCTTAATATTTGGTTAGGATAAATTCTAAAAATAGCTTTAGGTAAAAATTCTCCGATCACTAAAACAATTAATGTCGTGATGATAGTTTGCGCTAATAATAAATGCAAATAATTAGGATTTGCTTCTGACAGGAATTGTGTCATCTTTATGCTATATACCACCAAAGCTATATTATTTCCTACTAACATGGTGGTAATAAAATCAGATTCATTTTTAGAAAAATAAGCAATAATATTAGCTGGGAATTTTCCTGAATTTTTATCCAGTTCTAACTTTAACTTATTTGCAGAAATAAAAGCAATCTCTACACCGGAAAAAAAAGCGGAAAATAACAGCATGATTATAGCAACCGATAATGGCATATGCGTAAAAATACTAAAACTTAATTTGTTTCAGTTTCAAAATCGAAAGTTCCGTGAATTTTAGTAATTGAATATTGAGAGAAATCAGGATTAGAAGTAAATCCTTCACCATAAACAACTTCTTTTCCAGTAGTTATTTTCACTTTTTTATCTGTATAAATCTTTTCTTGTTTCTCGTCCCAAACCAACTCCTCTGTTTCTAATTTTTTATCATCATTACTAATAAGTATTACATTGTTTTGTGCTAACATAATTTTTGTATCCTCATCAATAGATGCGTCATTCGCCATTAAAGTAGATTGCAATTCAGAAGAATCATTATAAAAATACACTTCCATATGTTCAGAAAAAATAAGTCCAGGTTGCTGGTTTTGAAAACGCTCAATTTTATTAGCCACAATGCGCACCTTAATCTTGCCATTTTCAGTATGCAATAGTTCTGCTCCTTTTATTTGTTCAATAGCCCGCTCTTTATCACTCACAAAGTCTTGTACCAACTTTGGATCGTTAGTGCATGCTACAAGTACAATTGATAATAATAAACGTATGATTTTCATTTAGTCACTAGTACGAGCCGTTGTTGTTTTATTTATCCAACATCCAACAGTATGCGATTTTCCTGCCTCTACACCCTTAAAGAAACAAGTTTCTTTTGTAGGAAAATACTTTGAATAAGTGTTGATGCTTTTACTTGCTTTGTATTTAGTGTCTTCATCAGATAATCCTTTTCTGAACGCATCAACAGCCACCCAATAAACAGTTGATTTTTCAAAATTATCACCACAGGTTTTTGCTCCAGCAATATAAATATTTCCTAAATTCATATACGCTTGCCCCCAACCACTTCTGAGTTCTAATGCACTATTTACTGCATTTCTAGCCAAAGCATAAGAACCTTTATGTCGGTAAGCATCCGCCAAACCTAAATAGTAAATTGCTTTTTGACTTGCATCTTCCTCCAGTTCAATTGCTTTGTTAGCGAATTTAATTGCGGTAGTTGACTTCCCTTTTACAATGCTCATCTTTGCCATCTTATCAGCTGATGAAGCAGAAGGCTCTAATTCATATAACCTACTAGAAGCATCAAAAAATAATTGATGTGCGCTACAATCCTTATCTGCCAATAACTTTGTTGCTCTCTTTAAAAAAGAAACATCCTCAGTGGCAGGATCAAATTTAATAGAAAACATAGCAATCAAATCCTCACAATTAGCATAAGGAGTGAATAAATCCTCAACCTTTTCGGAGTACTTCATAAAATTATTAGTTGCTTTTGATTTATTCACAATATTAAAGTCAATAATTTCAGACACTATAGCGTATGCTTCTAACACATCAACTTTTGTTTTTGAACCAGCTTCCTCAAGATTTACCATTGCTTTCATATAGCCATAAACGGCTTGAACAGATGCATTATTACCCTCTAAATTTAACGATTGTTTTAAATAATCTAATCCCTCCTCACTTCTATCTTTATCAACTCCTATCAATTCATATCCCTTTAAACCTAATACATAACCTTCCTTACCGAAGTACTGGATTCTTTGATTAAAGATCATCATAAGAGTATCTATATAAGCAGATTTATTCTCCGGATCCATCTTCATCCTGGCTTTAATAATCTTAGGTCCATTCTTATAAATATTACCACTTGACTTTGGGCAATTATTAAAAGTCCAACGCCAAGGATTTAAAGCATCCGCATAACTTTTTTGTTTAAAATACTCTCTGAACAAAGAAAGGTTTTCAATACAAGCTACACTATCTGTGCCAAATTTGGATTGTGCATTAGACTCAAATCCTATTAAAACTACTACCAGTACAATAATTATTTTTTTTATCATTCTATTAATCATATTTTCGTTTTACAAACCAAATTCCATCATAAGAAACACTTAATCCAAATCTTACAAATTGTTCTTTTATTAAATTATTATCAGTTGTTCCTCTTTGTCCTACAGTAAGTGAAACATCATATTTTGTCCGTGATTTTCGTACAGGAATGCCAAAACCAAAACTTACACTCATTTCTTTTAATTGCGTATCATTTAGGGTTAGTGGCGTATTACTATATGCCCCGCCTAAACGGTATTGCATGCGCTTATAATATTTAGTAACCGAATTAAATTCTGGAGTATACTGTAATCCTCCAGAAATACGCATGCTATTATTTAAATCATCTCCCTCATCAAACAAGCTATAATCTTCCCAATTTTGCATACTATAGTCAGCAACTAAAAGCCATTTTTCACCATTACGATAACTTATACCTGTACTGATATATTGTGGCAAAGTGGCGTCTCCCCGCTCTAAAGTGCTAAGTGCAGTATCTTTTACTATTTCATTTGCACCAGAAAATGTTTCCACTAAATTTGTGCGTTTTGCACTGATACTTGAATTATTATTAGCCGTTAGCCCAAAAGAAATTTCTTTATCGGCTGACAAGCTCTTCTTATACAGAATACCCAATTCGTAGAAATATCCTTTCAAGTTTATTTTAGAATTTGAACGCGCATTAAAAAAAGATTCGTCATCATAAACTAGTTGCTTTCTTCTGTTTAGCCCTCCAAACAAATAAGAGGCATTTATTCCAACTGAAAATCCTTTGAACGGTTCATAAGCCCCACCAAAATAAATTTTACTTAATCCACCATCACCCGAGTAAATCATATCAGCATTCGCATTATTATCTCTAGCATTCAATGTATAGCCTATATTACTATAAGGCAACATTCCTACACTCGCCCCTAACTTTCTGCTAATTGGAAAAGCAACTGTTAAATGACTAAAAGAAGAATTATTTGCAATCTGATTATCAGTTGAATTCTGAATATTTGTTGTTTTGTGCAAACCTCCAGTTGAAAATAAAAAGGAGTTAGCCTTAAAAGAAGTGTAAGTTGCTGGGTTAGATGGATTTACACTATTTTTACTGCTTATTGCCGTCACTCCACCCCCAAGCGCATTGTATTCTGGAAACACATTTCCTTGTAAATCTCCTAAGCCAGAACGAGAATAAGGTGAACTTGTTCCTAATTGCGCAAAAGCAGAAGATGAAAATATAATACAGAAAACTACAGTTAAAGTTTTTAATCTATTCATTATAATCTAAAATTTCATTTAATCCTTCCATTACTAAAAAAGGGTTTGCAAATATGCTATTTTTTAATTCCTTTTCAAAGAAAAAACAATCTCCACCTGTAACGGTAATTATAGTCTCTTTATTTTCTTTTTTATAAACATTAATTATTTCACGCACTTCAGCCAAAATACCTTGCTGCACTCCACTAATAATTGAAGATTCAGTATCATATCCCATCAATACGCGTTCAGATGAAAAACTACACAAAGGCAATTGATTAGTAAGCTGGTGAAGTGCTTTATAACGCATTGCAATACCTGGAGAAATTCTCCCTCCTTTATAGACTCTTTCTTTTGTAATAAAATCAATAGTCAAACAAGTGCCAGCATCAAACACTAAGACATCTTGCTTGGGAAATAAAACTGAAGCCCCAACAACAGCTGCAATTCTATCTTTTCCTAAAGTAGTGGTGGTTTTATAGTTAATTTTTATAGGTAAAGAAGTTTTTTCATCTAGTACAACTGCTTTGTATTTTGTTATCACTTCAAGAGTTGACTTATCAATATTCTTAACTGATGAGAGAATTGTTTTTGAAACAATTTCTTTCGAAAGAAAGTTAGCAATATTGCTAAGTGAACAAATAGTAACCTCTGATGTTCGTAATAACCATTTGTCTTTAAATAATGCTACTTTTACTGCTGAATTACCTATATCAATTATGAGTTTCAAAGAATAAAAAAATTTTATCAAAAATATAAAATTACTAAGCCTTATAATGATTTACTGAAAATATTTCTCCAAATAAAAAAAACAATTAAATTTGCAGCCCTAAATAGTTGGTGCTATAGCTCAGTTGGTAGAGCAATGGACTGAAAATCCATGTGTCCCTAGTTCGAATCTTGGTAGCACCACAGAAACCTCCACAGCAATGTGGAGGTTTTTTTATTGTATTATGATACCCATTGTGTTTAAAATTAAAGTTTTTATTTTTGTCACTTTAATATATTAAAATTATGATCACTATTATTTCATGTTAACAATAATTAAATTTATAAAATTTCTGACAGTAGGATTATCGGGGATGATAATTGATTTCATTATTACCTATATTTGCAAAGAGAAATTGGAAATAAATCAATACATCTCTAATTCACTTGGATTTTCAATAGCAGCTATTTCTAATTTTTTCTTAAACAGATATTTTACTTATCAAAGTAACAGCTCGGACATTGCAACTGAAGGTTATTGGTTTATGGGAATTTCTATAATTTCACTTTTTATTTATAATGGTATTGTGTGGGCTGGAATCAATAAATTAAATTTCAAATTTTACAGTTCAAAAATGTTAGCTGTATTTTTTATTACATTTTGGAACTTTTTCGCACATCTATTAATCACATTCCATCATTAATAAAAAGCCCGCTCGAGCGAGCTTTTGTTTTAAAATTATATTTTACTTACTCAACTATTAACTTTTCAGTTATTATTGATGAAGAATTGGAAATAGTAATTAAATAAGTGCCTTTCCCAAATTTAGTAATATCAATATCCTCTATAAAGAAACCATTAATATCTTTTTCAATAGTATATACCGTTTGGCCAAGTAAATTATTAAGAGTCACATTATATTTATCAGTAGCGACTTCATTCATTTCTAATGTGATTTTTCCATTAGATGGGTTTGGATAAACTTCCAAAAAACCATTAAAATAATTCTCGTTAATGGATGATGCGGCCCCCATATTCATTCTTATCATTGGAACTCTTGATAACCAATACCAATCCCCTGCAGATTGCCCACTATTCAAACAACCATTCTTTTGAATATAACATGTTGTTGGGCGAGCAGTTTTTGACATAGCTACCATTGAGGTATCGAAAGGATGTGCATAACCCCCTACTGCAGCCATATATGTATTAGCCGTAAGTGCAATAGGACTATCAAAACTAACTTCAATCCATCCATCTATATCATTTGTTTGCAAGGTGTAGTCAGATGATTGCTCTAAAAATATCTTATTATTATTTCCATCTACTTCATAAATAGCAATATAAATCTCAGCCCCAGCCACAGATTCATCATCAATATATACTGAAATTGATTTTATATTATCCGCAACAAAAACATCATAATAAGTACCGATTATTAAACCTCCACAAGTTCTTCCTAAGCCATAATCTGAATACTGAATATTATTATCTCTACCATAAATATCATCCGTCACAACGCTTTCAAGCACAACAGTATCAGTGGCTGTTGAATCAGAAGATCCCCAAATATTAAACTGATAAACTCCAACTGCAGGAGGAGTAAAGCCTGCATTTCCTAAAAAAACTTTTTCATCAAAATTACAAGCTGCATCTTGAGGATTTAATATACTATCATTACTGACATCCGTAAATACACTAGTTCCATTTCCATCTTTAACATCAATATTTAAATGTGTAGTTTGGGCTTGTCCTCCAAGGTTTGTAATTACACCCTCAAATGTATAAGGATTTGCAGTTGCTTGATTCAGTGGATAAAATGAATAATCTAATCCAAAATCATTTGTAGTTGGAGTTGTAAACCACCCCCCATAATTAGATTCTTCTAATGATAAAACATGATTAGAAGTTTCAATCAATTTCATGTCATCTATCATCCAATAATACACCCTTGCTGACCAACCCACTTTAATATAAACATTTGATTGATTGCCAGCAACACAGGAAATGTTTAAATTTAACACCTCCGGATCAGCACTTTCTTCATTATTAGTTGCGCTTCCTTGCACAAAGAAATCAGTCCATGAAATACTATCGTCACTTACTGAGATCACTAAATCAATATCATTATTAAATCGAAAATTATGTTCAAATTCTAAAGTTACATTAGGAAATCCTAAAGTACTAATAGCTTCAGTAATAAAGTAAGAATCAATATATTCATAATTACTGCCTGAAGGCTGACCATTTACAAAGTGATTAGCTGAATCAATATCAGATATTAAGAATCCATTATTAGCAGTGGTAGAATTAATCGCAGCATCAGCTGACGAAGTGCCACCTCCACTAAAATTACCCCATGAACCATCATCACTCCACACCCAATTACAAATAGCATTTCCTCCTGAAGTGTTAGTAGTTGAAGTTGTCCAATTAGCAGGAAATCCATTTCCAAAATCTTCAGACCAAATAGGCACAGCAGAACTTGTATTTGACATAACATTAGGTTCCTGATAAAAGGCTTCTTTCTCATTAAATTGCTGGTCTGACTCAATGTTTTCTAAATTCAAAACTTGAGCGATTGAACTAAAAGAGATGACTAAAGCACAAATCGAAATGTAAAATTTTTTCATTTTAAATATATTTTGTATTGAATAATCTGTCAAATATACTAAAAAAAGAGCATAGAAAAAGCCCGAAATATCCGGGCTCTTATTCATTCAATAATTTGATTTACTCAACTATTACTTTTTTGGTATAGGAAGATTTATTATTTTTCAATTCAATAGTATAAATCCCTTTTTCAAAACTTGATAAATCAATTGTAATGTTCATGGCAGTAGTTGAAGTAGCATATACTGTTTGTCCTAAAAGATTATTAACAGTAACATCACATTTTGCATTCCCATCTAATTTAATAGTAAACACACCATTTGTTGGATTTGGATACAGATTAAATTGTGAGTTTTTTATTTCATGTGTTCCAACAGATCCAGGGTCAAAATTCATTCTAACCATTGGGGTTGAGGTAATATAATACCAAGTTGGTGTTCCAGCTGATTGAGAACTAAGACCAAACTCATCAAACAGACTATGTTCCCCGTTATATAATGACTCCCCCGACAAGCCTATATAGGAACTGTCCGTGGGATGTTGATATCCAACAATACCAAATTCATAAGCATAGCCATTAAATAAAGAAATCGGTAATAAAAATGGAACATCAACCCAATTACCTCTATCTTGTGCAGTTAAAATATAATTGTCTGATTCAGCTAAAAATATTACGCCATCAGTTGCAGCAGTATCAAGTTCATATATAATTGCTTTTATTACTGCACCCACTACAGAGGTATTCGAGATAAAGACTCTAGCTGAAGAAAGTTGTTCATTGGCATACATTTCAAATCTTGTAGTTATATGATTTTGATCAACTGGACCACCAAGAACGTATGATCCTGGACTATTTTCTCCTAAATCCTTACCATAAATATAATTAGTAACTTCAATATCTTTAGAAACAACATCAGTTGTTGTTATAGTCATTCCAGCACCAGCAGAATCTGCAGTGCCATATATATCAATTGAGTATGTTCCTGTAATAGAAGGCGTAAAAGTTGTACTATGTATAATGCTATCTCCTGGAGCCAAAGTAGTTGCACTTGATGACCCTGAAGAAGTAGCTACTCCTGTTACATCATAATTTAATGTTACATCTTGAGATGCTGTCCCTTCATTTCTTAATACCGCTTCTATTGCATAGGGATGATTTTGTAATTGTGATAATGGTGTGACACTATAATCTAATCCATAAATTCCATTAGGTCCTGATGGAGTATAATTTAAAAAATCAATCCAATATCCACCTATAACTTCATCCTCCATTGTGATTCTGTTAGCTGGTGACTCTGATATCTGAACATCATCAATACACCACCCATAAGTGATCCAAACATTCGGATTTGTTGCCTGATTAGGATAATTAGTTGTCCAACTAAAACGAATCCATACAGTAGATGGATTTGCAACAATATAAGGCTGAAGATTAACCTCTCTATATGATGGATTAGGGTATGGATTACTTCCTGCGCTTTGTGAGGTGATAGTATAGTTTAAGTTGTCAGCAATAGTTGTAAAATTGACTCCATCTGTACTAACCTGAACTGCCTGTAGGTCATTAAATCTTGCACCATATTCCTCAAAAGAAAGCATTGCACTAGATGATCCAATAGAATCAAATACATTAATAGGGGAAGCTGTTGTTAATGTATACTCTACTTGAATAGGGCCATTCCACCCGGTAGCATTAGGATCTCCATTCCCTAATTCAGCAAAACTACCCCCAGAAGAAGATGTGAAATTAGGTAAATACCAACTATCTGTAGTGCCATCAATAGACCAACCATCATTAGTTTGACCATCATTATCTATAGACCATAATGTCGGATCAGAAAAGTCACTTGACCAAAATGGAGCAACAGGTGCTGCTGCCGAACTAGTGTTAGGAGAAAGAACTGGGTCAATATTGATGAATTCTGAAGGCATAAACTCACTTGAAATTTCTAAAAATTTTGCTTGCTGAGCAAAAATTGCTGTTGCAAACATTAGAGGAAGAGCTAAAAATAATACTTTTTTCATTTTAAATATTTTTGTTATTAAATAAGGTGTCAAATATACAAAAAAAGAGCATAAAAAAAGCCCGGAAAAACCGGGCTCTTATTTGTTCAATAATTTGATTTATTCAACTATTACTTTTTCAGTATAAGTTGTATTATTATTTTTCAATTCAATAGTATAAATTCCTTTTTCAAAACTTGACAAATCAATTGTAGTATTCATGGCTGTAGTTGAAGTAGTATATACTGTTTGTCCTAAAATATTATTAACAGTAACATCATATTTCGCATTCCCATCTAATTCAATAGTAAACACACCATTTGTTGGATTCGGATATACATTAAATTGTGAATTTTTAACATCATTTACAACATTAATTGCTCCAGGATCAAAATTCATACGCACCATTGGAGTTTTAGTAATATAGTACCAAGTAGGAACACCAACTGGAAGTCCTGTACTTGAACTTATAGACAATCCTAATTCATCAAATGAACTATGTTCTCCAGCATGCATCATTGATCCTGAAACTCCTATATATGAACTATCCACCGGATGCTGGAAACCAGCAATACCAAACTCATAAGCATAGCCATTAAGTAGCAAAATCGGTGACACAAATGGAATATCAACCCATGCGCCCAAATCTTGTGCGGTAATAGTATAATAATTTGATTCATCTAGCCACACTACACCATCAGCTGCAGTAGTATCAAGTTCATATATAATTGCATATACTTGTGCGCCTACTACCGAATTTCCGCCAATAAAAGCTCTTAATCCTGTTAGACTTTCATTAGCATACATCTCATACCTAGTAGTGATATGATTCTGATCCGCAGGACCACCAATAGTATAAGCTTGGGATTGATTTTGTTCTCCTAAATCCTTACCATAAATATAATCTGTAACCTCAAATTCTTTTGTTACAGCAGGCAATGTTGTTATTGTAATGCCAGCACCTGCAGAGTCTGCCTCAGCCCAAATATCAACACTATAATTTCCAATTGCAGTAGTTGCATTACCAAATGGAGGTGCAGCTGAAAAAGCCTCCTCTTCTTGCGCATTTAAAACCATAGCAGACGACATTCCTGAGCCAGTAACAGGTCCAGTAACATCATAATGTAGCACAACGCTTTGAGTGGCTATTCCTGTATTCTTTATAATTGATTCAAATACAAAAGGATGATTAGCTAATTGTGATTGAGGAGTATGCGTATAGTTTAAACCTTGTATATTATTTGATCCTGCGCCAGTATAGTTAGCATAATCTACCCAATAACCTCCTATCACTTCTTCTTTTGATGAAATACCATTATCTGGCGTTTCAGAAATTGAAAAATCATCAACAAACCATGCATATCCCCAAGTACCTGTCCAATGAAAACGTATATATATATCAGCTAATTCTGTTGAGGTTAAACCAACCAAAGCAGAACTAATGTCAACTCCAACTAATTCAGGATTAGTTGTAGTAACTGCGGGACCAGGAGTAGGAACGCCAGGGAAAGGAGTAAATACATTAGTCATAGCAGAAGTATTCGTTGCTGCATCTAAATCTGGCCATGTCACATTACCCGAACCATCACCAATTCCAACAACAATGTATGCTTGCTCGTTATTATAACTTTTATAGTTTGTTTCAAATTCTACAACTACAAATGGGTATCCATTTAGGTCAACAGGAGCTGCCATTGTGAGCCAGCTATCTTCCATTTCAGTACCACCAGTAGCGCCACCATAGAAATCGGAATCTATCATTGCCCAACCATTGGCAGCAGTAGTAGAAACAATGTCATTAATTTGATACGAGCCTTGACATGAGTTTACGCCAATCTGCCAATCTAAAGAACAGGCAGTTGGATCGTGATCTATGACCCAATTTCCTGGATCAGAAAAATCATCTGACCAAATTGGTAGTGGTACGGCAGCAGAATTTGAAGGAGGAATAACCGGAACTGTTACCCCAATATTGGCTACATGTTTTGTGGCATTTTGTTTTGGCATTTCTGCCATTCTTTTTTGCTGTGCAAAAGTTGCTATAGCAACTACTATAGCACATGCAAAAAGTAAAAGTTTTTTCATTTGTTTTTTTTTAGTTAAAAGTGAATGCAAATATAAGATAAGAAAATCATATAAAGACCAATAAACTTAAATTTATTTATTTAATATAATCAGAAATTGGAGCGCAGGAACAAATCAGATTTCTATCACCAAGAGCATCATTAACACGCCTAACTGAAGGCCAAAATTTATGCTCTTTTACCCAAGGCAAAGGAAATACTGCTTTTTGCCTAGAATATTTATAATTCCACTCATCATTTGCAGCCAAATTCATTGTATGTGGCGCATTTTTCAACACGCTATCTTCAACAAGAACAGCTCCAGAAATTACTTCATCAATTTCCTCTTTAATACTTATCATGGCTTCACAGAATCTGTCTAATTCTTCTTTGCTTTCACTCTCAGTTGGCTCAATCATTAATGTCCCAACAACTGGAAAAGAAACAGTAGGAGCGTGAAAGCCATAATCCATTAATCGTTTTGCAATATCAACTACCCCAATACCATCTTTTTTAAACATTCTGAAATCAACTATCATTTCATGCGCCACTCTATTATTATCACCCGTGTAGAGTATTTCAAAATGTTTTGCTAATTTTTCTTTAATATAATTAGCATTTAGAATTGCTATTTCAGTTGAAGCTCGCAAGCCCTCTGTCCCTAACATTTTAATATAGGCGTATGAAATAGCCAATACCAAAGCGCTTCCCCAAGGAGCTGATGAAATTGACATACCACTCTCTCCACCCATTTTAACTAACGGACTAGTTGGTAAAAATGGTTTCAAATGCTCTGCAACTCCAATTGGCCCCATTCCGGGACCACCACCTCCATGAGGAATAGCAAATGTTTTATGCAAATTAAGATGACAAACATCTGCTCCAATAATATCTGGGTTTGTAATCCCAACTTGAGCATTCATATTTGCACCATCCATATACACTTGACCTCCATTATCATGAATAATCTTGGTAATTTCCATGATTGCTTCTTCATACACACCATGTGTTGAAGGGTAAGTTACCATTAAAGTAGAAAGATTTTCTTTATATTCTTCAGCTTTAGCTTTTAAAGCAACAACATCAATATTCCCATTTTCATCACAAGGAGTAACCACAACCTGCATCCCGGCCATTACAGCAGAAGCTGGATTTGTACCATGAGCTGAAGAAGGAATCAAACAGATATTTCTATGCTCATAACCTCTACTTTCATGATAAGCTCTAATTACCATTAATCCAGCAAACTCACCTTGAGCACCTGAATTTGGCTGTAAACTCATAGCGTCAAAACCAGTAATTTCACATAACATTTCTTCCAATTCATGAAACATAATATGATAGCCCCTAGCTTGGTTAGCAGGAGCAAAAGGATGTAAATTCCCAAATTCTAACCAGCTTAAAGGAAATAATTCAGATGCAGCATTCAACTTCATTGTACACGACCCTAAAGGAATCATAGAATGTGTCAATGATAAATCTTTATTTTCTAAACTCTTAATATAACGCATCATATCCGTTTCGGAATGATATCTATTAAACACATCATGCTGCATAAAAGTTGAAGTGCGATAAAGTGAATCTGGAATTCTAGCAGTCGCTTCCGCATAATTTCCACTTAACACTTCTTGTATTAAATCTTCATAATCTGAATGATTACAACTTTTAGCAAATACTTCTAATATATCGTTAATATTATTTAAATCATCTTTCTCATCAATACTAATAGATAGTGTATTGTCATTAATGTAATTAAAGTTAATTTTTGCATCTTCAGCATAGGTTTTAATATTTTCCATAGAAACATTCCCTACTGAAATCTGTAATGTGTCAAAATAAATTGGATTTAACTGATGATAGCCCAATTGCGTTAACCCGTCAGCCAAAGTAGCTGTTAATGAATGTATGCTCTTACTCATTCCTTTCAACCCTTCCGAGCCATGAAACACACCATACATCCCTGCCATAACTGCTAATAAAACCTGAGCAGTACAAATATTTGAAGTTGCTTTTTCTCTTTTAATATGCTGTTCTCTGGTTTGTAATGCCATACGCAAAGCTCTATTTCCATCAGCATCTTCAGTCACTCCTATTATTCTTCCTGGAATATTTCTTTTGTATTTATCAAAAGTAGCAAAGTAAGCTGCATGAGGGCCTCCATATCCCATAGGAATGCCAAATCTTTGGGTAGTCCCCACCACGACATCAGCCCCCCATTCTGTAGGAGGAGTAAGCAAGCTCAAGCTTAATAAATCAGCAGCTACAACAACTCCAACATCAATAATTTTTAGCTTACTGACAAAATCAGCATAATCAATTATTTCACCATATTTTGCGGGATATTGAAGTATTGCACCAAAGAATTCTTCAGTTACCTCTACTTGGTCGTGACTAGCAATTATTAACTCAATACCAATTGGTATTGCGCGCGTTTTTAAGATTTCAATTGTTTGTGGAAAACATAATTCTGAAACAAAAAACTTAAAACTATTATCTGCCTTCTGCTGTCTACTTCTACTATTATACAACATTATCATAGCTTCAGCGGCAGCGGTACCTTCATCTAACAATGAAGCATTTGCAATTTCCATCCCTGTAAGTTCACTCACCATTGTTTGATAATTCAACAAAGCCTCCAGTCTTCCTTGAGCAATTTCAGCCTGATAAGGAGTGTAAGCGGTATACCATCCTGGGTTTTCCAAAATATTCCTTTGAATGACACCAGGGAGAATAGTATTAAAATACCCCATTCCTATATACGATCTATAATTTTTATTCTTCTGAGCCAAACCTTTCATATGCTCAATAAAACGACTTTCTGATAATGCTTCAGGCAAATTCATAGCCTTTTTTAAATGGATTTTGGAGGGAATCGTTTCATTAATCAATTGCTTGACTGAAGATGCATTGACTGCCGCTAACATCTGCTTAATCTCACTTCCTCTTGGGCCTATATGTCTATCAGAAAACTTATCTGTGCTCATCTTAAAAATTTTAGGCAGCAAAAATAGTTAATGAAATCTTAAAAACAACTGTCTTGGTAAAGAAAGGATAAGTATGATTTTATAGTAGTTAAGGAAAATAATAGAGTAATTTTGCAAAAAATTTAAAAGCATGACATTTTCTGAAACAGGACTGAGTAAAAACATTCAAAAAGCAATAATAGATTTAGGCTTTGAGACACTAACGCCTATACAAGAAGAAGTTATTCCATATTTATTGGAAAACAAAACTGACCTTATTGCACTTGCTCAAACAGGAACAGGTAAAACAGCTGCATTCGGACTACCTGTATTGCATAAAATTGAAGTTGAAAGAAAATTACCACAAGCTATTATTCTTTGCCCCACTAGAGAGCTTTGCCTTCAAATTACGAAAGATATGGGGGTATTTTCAAAATACATAAAAGGGTTAAAAATTACTGCTGTTTATGGGGGGGCAAGTATAATGCCGCAAATAAAGTCATTAAAATCTGGTACACAAATTGTTGTAGGAACTCCTGGAAGAGTTATTGATTTAATTAATAGGAAATCTCTTAGATTACAAGATATTGAGTTTGTAGTTTTAGATGAAGCTGATGAGATGCTCAACATGGGATTCAAAGATGATTTGGATACTATTTTAGCTGAAACCCCAAAAGAGAAACAATCCTTATTATTTTCAGCAACTATGCCAAAAGAGGTAATGCGTATAAGTAAAAATTATATGTTAAACCCTAAAACCATAGAGGTAGCTAGCCGCAATGAAGGTGCAAAAGATGTAGAGCACCATTATTATATGGTAAATGCGCGTGATAGATATAAAGCATTAAGAAGAATTTGTGATGTGAATCCTGATATTTACGGAATAGTCTTTTGCCGAACAAGAAGAGAAACAGCTGAAGTAGCTGACAAACTAATGCAAGATGGATATAATGCAGATGCTATACATGGCGAATTATCTCAAGCGCAAAGAGACCATGTAATGGGGCGTTTTAGAAAAAGAAAACTGCAGCTACTAGTAGCTACTGATGTAGCTGCAAGAGGACTTGATATAAATGAATTAACGCATGTTATCAATTATAATTTACCTGATGATGATGAAATATATGTACACAGATCAGGAAGAACAGGCAGAGCTGGGAAAAAAGGAATCTCAATTATCATTGCTCATAGCCGTGAAGGAAGAAAGCTAAAATTAATTGAAAAAATGATAAAGCGAGATTTAATACCTATGAAAGTTCCTAATGGGGATGAGATTTGTCAAATTCAGTTGATGCGATTAGTTGATAAAGTTGTTACTACTGAAGTAAATCATCAAATTGAAAACTACTTACCTTCTATTGAAGAGAAATTAGAACATTTAGATAAAAGCGAGCTCATCAAACATTTTGTATCTACTGAATTTAATCGTTTCTTATCTTTTTATAAAAATGCTCCTGACTTAAATGTTTCAGGAAGTAATAATAAAGACAGAAACGACAGAGGAGAAAGAAAAGGAAAGAGAAGAGAGAAAAGAGGGGAGAGAAGTGGACATGCAGAAGCTGGGCATACAAGATTTTTTATCAATTTAGGAAAAGAAAAAGATATGCAAGCACATAATCTAATCGGTTTGATTAACGAATATACTCGCAACAGAAATATTCCAGTTGGTAAGATTGATATAATGGGCAAATTTTCATTCTTTGAAGTTTCAAATGATTTTGAAACAGATATATTAAGTAGTTTTTCTGATGCTGTTTGGAATGGAAACCGTGTAAATGTTGAAATATCTCAAGCGCCAGGGACTAAATCAATCAGAGGTGGTGGAAAAAGAGGTGGCGAGAGCAGGGGTGGTGGCCGTTCATATTCAGCTAGAGGAGATAGAAAAAGAAGCAGTAATAGTGGCAGAGAAAGAAACGGAAGAAAATCATCTGGAGGCTCATCTTCTTCAAGAAGAGAAAGTGCAGGAAGCTTTAGCTCTTTTAAAGGAAAATTTAATGCTGCTGCAAAAAGAAAAAGAAGCAACTAAGCTTTTTTCTTTCCTGCAACAAAATCTTTCAAATAGAAAGGCTCAAAATAAGCAACATCTTCAAAGTCCTTATTCATAAATTTAGCATGTGCTAATTTACCTAAATCTTTTGCCGAAGGATAAACTCTTTCCAAAAATTTAGCATTCTTATGATTGATAATTTCCTTGCATTTTAAAGCTCCATCTCCAAAGAATAGAACTTCATTATTTAAGAAGTTAGCATATGTTTGTTCATCTACAACATCTGCCTGAACTCCTCTTATTTCATTATTTTCAACATCATAAACTGCTGAAAATACTTCCATTCTTCTAGCATCAATCATAGGGCAATAAATATCAGTAACATGATTTTTAGCCATTGTGAAAGCCATAGCTTTTAAAGTAGAAATTGATATCAATGGAATACCCAAGGCATAACACAAACCCTTAGCAGTAGAAGTCCCAATGCGCAAACCTGTATAAGAGCCAGGACCTTTGCTAATTGCAATTGCTTCAATTTCTTTTAAGCTAAGAGTAGTTGACTTAATAATCTCTTCAATAAATAAAGTCAATTGTTCAGCATGAGAATAACCATCAGAATTTTGCTCTTTTAAGGCAATGATTTTATTGCCATTAAATAAAGCAACCGAACAATTTTTAGTGGAAGTCTCTAAAGTTAATATTATTGCCATTAGAAATCGTAATAATGATTAAATAAATCACTTTGAATTCCAAAATTTATAAATTGAGTTTGCATTTCAGCTTCTTCACTTTTAAACTCTCTTAAGGTAAGCCCTAAATTTATTTTAAGATTAGTTTTAGGATTTACAACATATGCAATATTGAAATTTTTAAGACTAACAGTTGTTAAATTTCCTTGATGCATTTCAATTCCAAAATCAGATGGCCTTCCTGTATATATAAATCCATTAGGCTCTTCAAAAGTACCCGTTGATTCATACAGATCATTTCCATATGAATATGCAATAGAATCGTTTGCGATACTGCCTCCGTATTTCGCAAAAATAATTTTAGCATCTACTTCCCATCTTTTCCATCTGTAATTTGACATGATTAAAAACTCTGAAAAATTTGCGCCAAGAGGATGAGCGAGTGGCTGATTATAGTGCGCATAATTTTGTTGAGGATTATGATGAGCATAAGTATAAGGCCTTACATAATTGTATTCTGTTTGAAAAGTTAAATTCTCAACTTTCAAAGCATTGAACATTTTAAACCCTAATTGATAACCAAATTTATTTGCCCAAAAACCATTTCTTTCCTTCAAATCATTCAAACTAAACTCATCCAAGACTAACTGCCCATACAGATAAGAAGATAACGGTAATTTATATTTTCCATTCACTCCTACCAATACATTATCAGGAGAGTTTATAGAAAACTCGATAGGCCTCAGCATGGCAATTGGATTTAAATAATTTACATCAAAACCATTATTTCCTGGCGCATGATTCATTCGCCAAATAACTGATTCAAATAATGAGATATTTAACTTTTTAGTAATATTAACACTCAAATAATGAGCTGACATATACTTTTTAGCATAACCCATTTGATCATAATTAGCTAAGCCATTATTTGAGAAATAATTAATATCCTGAAATTCAGTATACAAATTAGTATACTGCACTTTCCAAAAAGTAGTTTGTATTCTTAAATACGGATAATTGAAAGTATTGTCCGAAAGCAATAAGGAGCGATATCCGTCACCAATGAAATGCTTACCGTGACCAAATTGAACAGCAAACATTTTATTTGCTCGATAAGAAACATAGCCAGAAGACATGGCGTAATCAAAACCTGTTTGCTTAAAGTCCCTAGCATATCCCTGTCCTGGAACCACTGTATTTTCCTTAATAAAGTTATCTACATAATTTGGAAAGACCGATTGATTCTCCACAAAAGAACTAAAGAACGAAATTTTCTTACCTAAATCCCCTTCAATTAAAAAACCTCTTGTATTTGTAAACGTATTTTTATCTTCATTTACTTCCTTGCCTTTTGACAAATTAATAATTGGTGAAGCAAGCACCTTGTAATCCTCCCCTTTTAATATGATAAAATGCTCTGAAAACAATTTTCTTAAATACCAATTTGAATAATCTGAAATGTTCTTTTCCTGAAGAACAGAATCAATATCAAAATTTAGATCTGATTTTATAATTGGCTTAAATGATGTATGATAATTTGAATTATCATTATAGATTAGGTGCTCAAAATTAGAAAAATAATTATTTCCTAATAATAAATTTGCGTGTTGCGCATGCACATTTAAAGTAATTATAAAAACGAAAAAGAGAAAAGAAAGAAATCGCATTATTTTGATTTATCTTTTAGTATATAAAAGGGAATAAGTAATAAACTAAAACTAATTACCGCTAATAGGGCTATGCTTTTATTGACATTTAATTCCAACAGCAAATAAGAAAAAACAATGAGTATAATTGCAAAAGCACATAATATTAAACTTGTGTGTGTATGTCCAATCCCTAACCTTAATAAAGCATGATGAATATGCTCTCTTCCTGGATATAAAGGGTGTTTCCCCTTTATGATTCTTGCAACAAAAACTCGTAAAGAATCAAACAAAGGTAGTGCTAAAATTACAATAGCTAATAATGGTCCTTTATTAGGCAAATGGATTGTTTCCGTAACTAATCCATACCGAATGACATTAATTGCTAATACTGAAAGTATCATTCCAACTACTAATGAGCCTGTATCCCCCATAAAGATTCTTGCGGGATGAAAGTTATATTTCAGGAAGCCTAACAAAGCTCCCATTAAGGAAAATGCTATAATTGCCATATCTTCTTGCTCCATAAATAAAGCAATAATTCCAAATGCAAAAGAAGCAATCACGCCAATCCCTCCTGCTAATCCATCCACTCCGTCAATTAAGTTAAATCCATTAGCAATAACAATAACTACAAAAACAGTAAACAAAGTGCTTATCCATCCTGGCAATTCATACACACCGAGCACTCCATGCATATTATCTATTTGCAAATCTCCCAAATAAATAATTATCAAAATAGAAATAATTTGTCCTATTAATTTCTTGATTGGAGAAAGAGTTAATAAATCATCAATTACTCCTACAAAAAAGACAATTAAAACACTCACTAATATAAATTGGATATTCTCTATTTCAGCCCAAAAAAGTAAGGAAAAAATAATCCCGGAAAAAATTGCAATTCCTCCAAAAACAGGAATACTCCCTTCATGGGAAGCCCGTTTTCCTGCAGAGTCAAAAAGCCTAAGTTTTTCAGAAAAAAATATCACCTTAGGTATCGCTACATAAGTAATGAGAAGGGCGGTAAAAAATGAAAGAATTATATTTAAATCTGGTATTGACACTTTGCTGTTTTGCTTGCAAAATTAATCATTATTATTCAATTACTGATAATAACTCTTCACACCATTTTGCAAGCGTATATTCGTTATCCACTTTTACTGTGATTAAACCCATCTCATTTCCAGCTGTAATATCAGAATCAGAATCTCCCACCAAATAAGAATTCTTATTTTCTAAATCAGGAAAATCAATGATTGCCTGCTCTATCATACCTGGATTTGGTTTTCTGCATTTGCAATTTTTAGCAGCTAAATGTGGGCAATAATATATCTTTTCAATAGTACCTCCTGTAATCTTTAATTGTTGCAACATATTTTGATGCAAAGAATTTAAATCTGCAGTTGACATTATTCCCTTTTCAATACCTTGCTGATTAGTGACAATAAGAATTCGTTTAAATATTTTTGAAAGATTAGCTATAGCAAGTTCCGCTCCTGGTATAAATTCAAATTCCTCAAAATTTCGGACATACCTGCCATCAAGCTTCATATTTATTACCCCATCTCTATCCAGAAAAAGAGTATCTAGTTTATGCATTTGGAAACATTTCTTCTTCAATTAATTGACAAATGATATGTCCAATTAAAATATGAGCTTCTTGTATTCTTGGAGTATCAACAGAAGGAACGCAAATCATAATATCACAAATATCTTTCATTTTTCCTCCATCTTTACCAGTAAAACCAACAGTAAGCATTCCTAGCTCTTTTGCTTTTTGCATTGCTTTTACTACATTAAGTGAGTTCCCTGAAGTTGAAATTCCAACCAAAACATCTCCTTTTCTTCCTGCAGCCTCAACCATTCTAGCATAAGTAGCTTCATAGCCATAATCATTTGCCACAGCTGTCATATAGGACGAATTTACATGCAATGCCTCAGCATATAAAGGAGGACGATCAGTATAAAATCTTCCGCTTAACTCTGCTGCAATATGCTGTGCATCAGAAGCGCTTCCTCCATTTCCGCACAACAACATTTTTTTATCATCTCTAAAAGCAGCTATACTTTTAATTGCAATTTTCTGAATTTTTTCTTGTAAAATATCATCCTGCAAAATTCGAGTATAGTTCTTAACCGAACTCTGTATACATTTATTTATTCTACTTTTCATCTCTTTGGTTTTTGGCTAAAATACAAATTAATACAATGATTGATACGCCTGTTTAGTTTGTCTTCCGATTTCATTCCAATCATATTTTGTGTTTATTAATTCCTTTCCATTTATTCTCACTTGCTCTAGTTTTTCAGAATCTAATAAAATTAAATTTAATTTTTCAGCTAATGAAATTGAATTTTCACTTTCAAACAAAAAAGCAGTTTGCATATCAGTAACTATTTCTTTTAATGGAGGCAAATCAGAAACCAAAGCAGGTTTCCCATAACTAAGCGCCATCACAAGCACACCGCTTTGATATATTTTTTTATAAGGAAGAACTACTAAATCAGCAGCACAATAATAATGTTCAACATCCGCATGAGGGATGAATTTTGTATGCAAAAGGCAATAATCTGACAAATTATTTTCATCAATAATTCTTTGATAATTAGCAAAATCATTCTTCCAAACCTTTCCTGCAATCAGCAGTAATACATCAGGATTTTCTTTTACAACATCCTTTAATGCGTGCAATAAAACATCTAATCCTTTTACCTTTTTTATCATTCCAAAAAACAGCAATACTTTTTTGTCATTAGGGATTTCTAAGCGTTTTCTAGATTTCTCTTTATCATTTTGCACATTAATAAAAGGGATATAGTTTCCATGAGGCACTCTATGAATGCGAGAAGATAAGTTAGGATTAACCTTTATGATTTCTGATTTACTAAATTCATTATGAGTAAGTATTAAATCGGTTAGTTTATAAATCATTTCTGCGATAATTGACGATTTAGATGAATTGGCAAATGAGCTTACATCATGTACTGTTAGCACTACTTTTCCAAACAGCGACTTTACTAACAACAAGTTAAACAAAACCAAAATATTAGTATAGAAAATATGAAAATGGAATACTCTAACGCCAGAAAACCTAGCATGAAATACAGAAAAAATAGAACCTATTACCCATTTAATCCCACTAATAAATCTGGATTTACTTTTAAATATATTTTTATAAAATGTAAAAAACCTAACACCCTCAATGTTAGGATTATCGGTTTCATTATTAGTATACAGGCTAATTGAAACATCATTGTTGATCAATCCTTCCGCCTGGCCAAAAAGGTAAAAATGATGAGAACTACCATGAGCTCCTAAAGGATCTATTATAGCTGCTTTTCTATTCATTTTCTTAAAGGATTCAAATATACTATCTTTTTCATGATAAACAATTTATATATTTGCGACAAACAAGCACACAAAAAACCAATAGCTTTTTTAATGAATATCTATGTTATTTAATTCTCTACAATTTTTAATTTTCTTCCCTATTGTAGTTACGCTCTTTTTTTTACTTCCTCAAAAAAGAAGATGGGTCCTCTTACTAATTGCTTCCTACTATTTCTATATGTGTTGGAAAGTGGAGTATATTGTTTTAATTATTACTTCTACACTTATCGATTATTTTGTTGCTCAAAAAATGGCGGCTTTAAAGGAAAGGGTGAAACGAAAGAAGTGGCTTCTAATTAGTTTATTCTCTAATCTTGGGATTCTATTTGGCTTTAAATATTTCAACTTTGTTAATGCAAATGTGCAAGCCATTTTTGATCAATTTAATGTTTTTTATGGAGTCCCGGCATTTGACGTTTTACTTCCTGTTGGGATATCGTTTTATACTTTCCAAACATTAAGCTATACCATAGATGTGTATAATGGGAAAACGCCAGTCCAAAACCATTTAGGAATATTTGCAGTATATGTTTCCTTTTTCCCTCAACTGGTTGCAGGACCAATTGAGAGATCAAATAGATTATTACCTCAGTTTTTCAAAAAACATAAGTTTAGCTATGAAAGAGCCCGTTATGGATTACAGCAAATGATGTGGGGGTTTTTCAAAAAAGTGGTAATTGCAGACAGACTTGCTATAGTTGTTGATGCGGTGTATAATAATCCAAGCAATTACAGTGGTTTCGCTTTAATTGTCGCGACTGTCTTTTTTACTTTTCAAATCTATTGTGACTTTTCGGGATATTCTGACATAGCAATTGGCTCAGCAAGAGTGATGGGCTTTGAGTTAATGGAAAATTTTAAGCGGCCCTATTTCTCCAAATCAATTTCTGAATTTTGGAAAAGATGGCATATCTCTCTTTCAACTTGGTTTCGAGACTACTTATACATTCCGCTTGGCGGAAATAAAGTTGTAAAATGGAAATGGTATTACAACCTTTTCATCACTTTTCTAGTAAGTGGATTTTGGCATGGTGCAAATTGGACATTTATTGTTTGGGGGGCTTTACACGGAACCTATTTGATTAGTTCAATTATTTTATCAAAACCTAAAGAGAAAATACTTAAGGTCCTAAAGCTTAAAAACACTACCATTCACAAATTGTATCAAGTAAGTTTTACTTTTGCTTTAGCAGTTTTCGCTTGGATTTTCTTCAGGGCAAATAATCTTTCTGATGCTTTTTATGTAATAAATAATATGTTTTCTGATATTGGCGATTATACCGATTTTGAAAAAATGAAATTGAACTTAAGAGGGTTGGGAGTTGGCATAAATGATATTTTAATTAGTGTTGGCCTAGTTGCATTTATGGAATGCTACAATTTGTATGAAAGAAGTGGGGATGTTTGGCTGAAATTAAAAACAAAACCAAGATGGATAAGGTGGGGAATTTACTACATTTTATTATTTGGCATTTTATTTTTAGCTCCACATTCCAGGGGCAATAACTTTATATACTTTCAATTCTAATGAATACTGATGTGAAAATACTACTTAAAAAAGGATTGATTTTCATGCTTCCTGTTTTAGCATGGATAACAATTGTAGTGATTGTTGATCCATTTAATTATTTTAATATATCACAAAAAATCTCTGAGAAAGTAAAATTAGAATCTGCTCAAAAATTAAACTCACTCTTATACAATGTTGTTAATTTTAAAAATACCCCTAGCCCTCACATCATTATTGGGGATTCAAGAATAAGAAAACTGCCAGCCGACAGGATTAAAGAACTAAGTGGTGATGATTATTACACTTTGCATGCTAATGCTGCAAAACTTAATGAAATCATTGATCTTTTTTGGTTGGCAGATGAATACTCAGAACTAGAAAATGTGATACTAGGAGTGAACTTTAATCTTTACAATGAATATGCTTACTCGGATAGAGTGACTGACGCTAAAGAATTAATCAAAAATCCCTTTATTTATATTTTTAACTGGGATGTGCTAGAGACAGTATATCTGGCTGTAAAGAATGAGTTCTTTGGAATAAAAAAGAAAGAAAAAAGAGATGGAAAACTATTTTGGGAATATACCATTAATACAGTTGCTAGCAATCATTATTCAAAATGGAAAAAACCTGAAACCACACTAAAAAGATTAAAAGAGCTCTCTGATTATTGTAAGCAACAAAATATTAATCTCACCTTACTAATAGTCCCTCATCATAAAGAATTTCATGATCAATTAATTAAATATGATTTATCAAAAGCAGAGATTAACTTTAAAAATGAAATAAAAGAAATAGGAAAAGTTATTGATTATGACTTTCCAAATAGAATAACTAATTGTAAAGATTGTTTTGGAGACCCCTTACATACTACTGATTCTGTAAGTAAAGTAATAATTGAAGATTTATTTTCTGACACACTTTCTATTGGGAGGGCGCTATAATAATCTCCTTACCCTATTTACTCAACTACTATTCTTTTCTCTACTGTTCCATCATCATAGATGTAAAAGAGTGGTTCGTTCTTTTTTCCTTTTGTTTCTCTTCCTAATAGGTCTGTTACTTTAAGAAGTTCTTTGTTTGTAAAGTGTTCTTGTATTGCTGTTCCACTACAGTTATTGCCAAAAGAAGTCCAAGAGTCAATATATGTTGTCCAGTTGGCAGTTGAATATACAGGATCATCTACATCAATACAATAAAGGTTAGGATTGTTTGTAGAATTAAAGGTCGTAATATTTGTATTATTTCCATTTCTTAAATCAAGGCTTGTGAGTTGACCATTTTTACAAATCAAATCAATTAAAGCAGTATTTTGACTTATATCAAGACTTGTGAGTTGACCATTATAACAATCCAAATTAGTTAAAGTAGTATTCGCACTTAAATCAAGTACTGTAAATGGATTTGTTCCGCAAGACAAATGAGTTAAAGCAGAATTTTGACTTACATCAAGACTTGTAAGTTGATTGCCAGCACAATATAATTCAGTTAAAGCAGTATTATTACTTACATCAAGGTTTGTGAGATTATTCTCCCAACAATTCAAATAAGTTAAAGCAGTATTAGTACTTACATTAAGGTTGAAAAGATTATTATCTGCACAATTTAGATGAGTTAAAGCAGTATTAGTACTTACATCAAGGCTTGGGAAATTATTATCCTCACAATACAACCAAGATAAAGCAGTATTAGTACTTACATTAAGGTGGTTTAGATTATTAACTGTACAATTCAAATAAGTTAAAGCGGTAGCACCATTTACATCAAGGCTGGTGAGTTGATTGTCATAACAATCCAAATAAGTTAAAGCAGTATTAGTACTTACATCAAGGCTTGTGAGTTGATTATCACGACACCGCAATTCAGTTAAAGCAGTAAAGGCTTTAATTCCTGTTAAATCAGAGATGTTTAAATTATTACAGTCAATAGTACCATTAAAAGCTGTTGCTTCACTTACTTGTATTTCGCTATCTCCATTGGTATTAATAGTGGTATTTCCAACTAAAACTGCTTTAAAGATAGCGTCAGGTATGTTTACATTTTGCCCAAACCCAATCATAGGCAAGCAAAGTAATATAAGTAGTAGTTTTTTCATCTTAGTTTATTGTTAATCTATTGTTTTATTAATTTTTGAAATCTCTTTATCATATGCTTTTTTACTAATCGAACCTGATTTTAAAAGGTTTTCTAATTGAAGTTGTTTATTTATTTCTAAAAGAGCTTCATCATATTCCTCTTGACTCATCGAACGAGATTCTAATAGTTTTGCCAACTCTCTTTTTCTATTTTTAATTATTTTAGATTTATAGTTTTTCTTATTAATACTATCTCTATTAAACCATTTATGAGAATTAATTGTAACTATATTTCCTGCTAATGTGACAACGCCGCCAACGATTGCAATTAAAGGATTAGGTAACAATACACCAACTATAGCTATTGTACTACCTGTTACTAAAACAAAAACACCATTAAAATACTGTTTATGAAACTTCTTCATTCTATAGTTTGTATTCTCAATCTCGTTCTGCATCTTAAGAATATCATCATTCTGCCCAAACCCAATCATAGGCAAGCAAAGTAATATAAGTAGTAGTTTTTTCATTCTATAACTATTCTTTTATTTAATGCTAATGTCTGAGATTACAAAATTTATTGAATTTACCTTAATTAAAGTCATCCCTGAAATCTCAAAATCATCTCCAGCACTATAAGTATTTAAACCATCTCCATTTGGAGGCATACTCATTATAGATAATTTAGTTGGCGCATTACACATTAAGCTTCCATTGTCTGAATAAAAATTAAGAGCTCCATCAACTTTATTATCTAAAGTGAAATAAAAAGTCTTAAACAGAATTTTATCTCCAGATTTAAGATTTATTGTTGTCATTTCATTTAATGAGACGTCTTTTCCTGATTTTGAAGTTAATTCAGAATTTTTTGAAGTGACACCAAAGCTAACTACAGTATCTGTAATAGAATCTTGAATTTTATTTTTCTGAGAATCATTTACACAAGAACTAAATAGTAAAGGCAAGCAAAGTAATATAAGTAGTAGTTTTTTCATAATCTTAGTTGTTTGTTAATCTATTGTTTTATTCGTTGATATATTTTATTTCAAACTTATCTTCATTACCTATTTTAACAATTTCATCCCAATCTTCTTGTGTTATTTTCTCAATATTACCACTTCCCTTAACTTTTACTATTAATTCATTAGATTTGATTGATTGTTTAATCATTTTTATGAGAATAGCCTCATTCTCATTAACAACTATTTTATTTTTATTCTCTTTTTGTTTAGCTGTTTTTTCAATGTTTTTGACTTTTAGTAAAGTTAATATTTCTTTAGAGTCCTCTGCATTATCACAGAATGTTAAAATAAAAAACCAAAAGAATATTGAAAAAACTAAACTTGCTATTATAGTAGACTTGATATATTCATTAAATAATGTAAGTTCTTGAGACTGTGAATCTTGCCATAAAGAAAAATAACCTATTATTGATAGTGCTAAAATCATATGATTTGCAATTCTTAATACTTGTATTTTATTCATCTTAGTTGTTTGTTAATCTATTGTTTTAAAGTCCTCAAACTTAAGAGTTTATTTCTAACCCCTAAATTAGTCTTATCGAGTTTTAATTGGGTAGTTTACTAGCTAAAAGAAATTAATCCAATTTTGTCCATCTTGAGAAATCCTTATTCAACATCTTCCCTAGTGTATTAACATCATTTGTGAATAATTGCTTTAATCTATTTCTAGTTTCATCTAGTAATACTGGTTTTTTATCATCTTTAAATAAAACTGCCCTAAGCCTATTTGCTAGATTTTTTGGAAAAAGGAAAGACAAAATATTTCTTAAAATCACAAAAGAATAAATAAAACGAATAATACTATTCTTTGGCATAGTATAAGTATTATGTTTCTTGTTTACATCGGGCTCATATATTTCATTAACACCTAAAAATAAATATGTTCTTTTTACAATGCCTAATACATCCTTTTTAAAATCTTCATACTCAATAAATAAGATTTCTTTCTCATTAAAAACATCTAAATACCTTTTAACTTGATTGGCGTATTCACTAAGCTCAATATATTGTTGGTAAAATAACTTTGCATTTTTATGAACTAATTTTTGGTCAATTATATCTTCAAAACTATCCGACACCAAGCCTAATCTATAATCCATTAGATAATGAGAAAAAGCCCTGTCAATAGGGTTTCTAAGCATAATAATAATTTTTGCACCTGGATTGTATGCTTTAATCTTTTGAGGAACATTTTTATAAAAAAGATACGAAACACTCGCTTCTCCTTTCAACTTTGATGCTGAATTATCATCAAATAACCCGTGATACTTCTTAATTGTATCAATTCTATTTTTTCCATAATACATTCCTTCATTCTGTATGTCTTCATCAGAAAAATAGTCGGGTTCTTTTTGAGAACTCATACTTATTTTTGGATGTTCATTTAAATAATGATACAAAGAAGTGGTGCCTGCTTTTGGTGCTCCTACAATAAAAAAATCTACTTTCATTTTACAAAAAATCTTTTTTTGATTTCTCCAAAAATATTAGCCATCCTATGCATATTGAATACAAAAGCTAAAATTAACTTTACAGGCAATATTAGTAAATAATAAATGCTAAATAAAGGAGGAAAACAAAACTCTTTAAGCGGATAACCAAACTCTTGCAAAATATTAGCTGACATCTTCTGCGATAAATAGATTTCTGCATTTGAAAGACCTCCATTTTTCCATTTATTAATCTTTGAACTATCTATTCTCAATTGATCTTTAGAGTCCTTCTCTGTTGAAGAGCCTAAAATAGGGACTAATAACATTTCTTTCTGAAAATCAATATCTAGAAAAGTACAAAGCTTCTTTACTGTCTCTTCTGAATTTGAAAGCAGCTCTTCAAATTTTACAATCTTAACTCTGTTGTGGTTTTTATATTTCTTAGTATGCTGTAAAGAAGATGTCCATACTTTTGACATAAGCAAAGGGTGATAATTTACAAATGACCGAAGAGCCTCAGACAGAGGAATAGCTGAAGCTCCCAAAAATTTTCGTTTCCATTTATTCTTTTGTGAGAGCAATACATCTCTTTGATCCCTTACTAAATTAATTACCTTGGCATTTGGGAAATGAGATAATATCTCCTCCAAATAATACATGTTCTTTGGAGTCTGTTCGCAAGAAATATGAGCTTCATTCTCATTAGTTATTGTATTAATAAACAACTCATAAACTTCTAATGCATGTAAATTCTTCTCCTGTAAAATATCTTTTGCTTTATTATTAAAATCAGAAATATGCTTCTGATTAAATAATCCCTTCTCCTGAATACATAACAAGCGAGATAGCAGATCTATTTGCTTTTCTTTTGATAATTCCTTTGTAGATGGGTTTGTCCATATAGTGCCAAAAAAATGAAGTTCATTAAAAGTAAATACATCCTTATGATTACCAAGAATACGCCCCATCATAGTAGTTCCGCTTCTACTACTTCCAACTACAAATATTTGTTTTGTTTTACTCATTTTGAATTAGCATTGTAAAACTATATGGTCTCAGGATGGTTTTATTTCTCACCTGTTTCTCATTATATCTAATCTCATTCTGATCAAAAGTTGTGCTATATAAATTCTCTCCTGAAAAATCTTTCTGCATCCAACTTCCTGCTGCTATTTGAGTACTTAATTCCTTTGCAGACCAATTTATCCAGCAAATAATCTGCTTATCTTCCTTTGTAAATATATATTTAAAACACTCTCCTCCAATATCTTCTTTAATAGCCTTGTAATCCTTATTCTGAAATATTTCACTTAGCATCTTCATTGGTTTGTAAGTAACCAGAACATGCATCTTATTCTTTTTCTTTAGTAACATTGAAGCAGAAAGAGTTCTCCCTGCCATATTATGAAAAGTCGTAAGTTCAATATTTTTTAATTTTGGATTGGTTGAAGCTTCAAGTAAATATGATGTTGTAAAAAGAGCTTGCAACATAGTGTTTGCTGTGATCTTTGACATCTGAAGATTCCATTCTGTAATCCATATTGGTTTATTTTCAAATGCAACAGCATATTCTGAAATCTTAGCGGGATAATCATTCTGAAGATAATTAATAGCTCTTTCCTTATATAAAGAAAATGAGACATGTTTATAATCAGATTCTTTCTTTTCTGCAACCATCTTTCCGTCAATAGCTTTTCCTTTTGTAACCTTTGCATACGAGTGTACAATTATTGCATCATAAAATCTCTCTAAGGATAACTTCTTATTCCATAAATTATGTCTTTTAAGTGTATTTACTGGTGCTGCAACTACACCTATTAATATATCTGGATAATTTTTCCTTATATTATTTGCGCATTTCTTTGCTAACTTAATATATAATTCTCCATCAATAACCTCTTTATACTCTCTAGTATATAATTCCCCACCTAATTCAACAGCTATTACTTCAATATCATTATCCTCAAACATTTCCAATACCTTAAGGTAATCCTCTGTAGGTTCGTTAAGAATATTAATATTAAATATTACTTCAGATTTCGTTCTCTTTGTAAGAAAAATAAAATCATAAATATAATTCTTAGTATGTCCTTTCTTTTTGCTAATCCAGTTAAGTGACTTTCCAATTTCTGCCTTACCTCCTTTATTATACGTAGACACCTCATCTAAATCAACACCATATCCAGCTCCGTTTAAATGATAAAAATTACCAAACCCTCCTGGGAAACACAATACTTGTGGGTTCAAATCAACTACTCTTTTAGTAAACGCAGAATCCTCAACATCAAAGAAAACAAAAGATGTGCTCATACGAAAACCAAAAAGATTAGGATTAATATTATTCTGAGCTAAACACATAACTGAAAATAATAAATAGAATATTATTATAACTTGCTTTTCCATAACTTTATTTTAACCTTTTCATTTTTATTCTTAAGTAGAGATTTTATATTTTTACTTTTAAATTAGGCAGTATAAGGGCGTATCTAGTTCTGAAAAACTGATTTCTCTTGTAATGTGAGTAAATCATGCTAATTGTTGCTTATGTGATAGTATTTTACCAATTGTATGTACTATTCCTGACATTATAAAAACAAAGAAAAAGGGCCGTAATAATAATGGAGATGACATTAGTGCCAATACGATAATAGTAAGTAACATATGTTTCCTAACAGTTATTAATCTTTGTTTAAAGAGCATATAAATAAAAAACAAACCCGTAGGAAATCCCATTGTTGCTAATAGAAACATAAAGTGGTTACTACTTCCCTCTTTTGTATTACTCATTTTTAGATCTACTCCTACCTCATCTTGCAAGAAATTAAGTGACGTTGAATTTACATAAAACTCTGACCGATAGTCCTTGAACTTATTTAAATCCAACCCAACGCCTGTTAAAGGATGTTGTAAGGCAATAAAAAAGGGTTGAACTAAATCAAAATATCTTTTTTGAAAAGAAGCTTCTTTTTCTCCTGATATTTTCTCTTCTAAGTTTGAAGTAAATATTGAATAAATTGGAATGAAAATAATCAACATTATAGGAATAATAATTTTACTACTTTTCATTTCTAAAAAGAAATAATATATTAACTGAATAAGTAAGATTGCTATTCCGGCTGTCGAATAAGTGGTCATTATGACAAAAGCTGTTATTATTAATAACCCTCTATTTTTTCTCATGATATGTGCCTCTAAAAAGAAAAATATGTTAAAAAACACTTGGGCAACTCCAGCTTCCCAAAATAACCCTTGATTTCTCATAATATCTAATCCAAATAAAGGGATAGCGGCATTTTCTATAGATGAATAATAAAAGATATGGTAAAATGTATCACATTCATACTCAAAGGTTGTTATTGGCGTCAAGTTATTTCCAATTACTAAATATGCAATTACTTGAATAAATGCATGTAAAACAATGAGTTTAAGAATAAAATACAAGCGCTTTAAAAGATCCCCCTCTTCTCTATTATTATAAAAATGATACAGAAATAAAGCAGATACTAAAACTACCATTATATAATACTGATACTTATTAATTGATTGTTCTGAAATTGCCCAAGAATAATTAATCCAAAACAATGAAATAACTAGAATTAAAGTTGCTAATATTACATTAAAAATATCCTTCTTTATTTTTTTACTTGTAAAAAATATTGCAATAAAAATAAAAATAAAAAATAAGCCGTACATTTCATTTCTATTAAACACAAACAGCAAACCTCCAGTGCTCATTACAAGCATGAATACAATCAAGTTATCAATAAATTTTTTGTATAATATAGGCATTACTTATTCCAATTCATTTTTCTTCCCAATAATATTTCTAATTTATTTACATCATCTTTAAAATCCAATTCAAAAATATTTTGCTTTTCAAATTCAGACAATTGAGGTGGAATAAACGCATTAAGATTTGCTCTTTGAATCCTATTCTTGATGATTTGCCTAATCTTTAATGAGGGAATCATGTTTTTAATTATAATCCGCCACCAACCTGTTTTTTGCATTAACCTCTTTATTTTTTTTGACTTTGCTTTACTCGCAGGATTACTTTTAATATCTATTTTTAACTCTTTAGTGTTTTCTAATCCTAAAAATTCCAGAACCTTTTCTATAGTGTATTTTCTATTTTTAATAAACTCATCTTCAAAATGTAAAATTAAAAAATTGTTTGAAGAGAAAACATCAAAATAAGCTTCTATCATTTCAGCATATTTACTCTGTTTAATATATGAATGTCGAATATAATTTAACAAATCGTTTTTCTTTTGATACTCATTTAAGCGTTTTTCTTCCATTTTTATAGCATCAAAAAAACTTAAGTTTTCTCTCTCATCTCTTACTGAATGTAGGTAATGTGAGTAAGCTCTGTCAACAGGATTCCTGAGTAAAATAATAAATTTAATGTCTTCTCCTAAATCGTTTTTTATTTTTTCAGCTGCTTCAGAAAAAAATAAATATGAAGGGGTGAAATCTCCTATACATTTCTCTGTTTTTACATTTTTAAAATACGTTTTCTCATACCATTTAATCCCATGTTTATAAACTGAAGGCATGTCAAAAAAGTGAGGCTCCTTAAAGGACGGAATAAACACATCAGAATGTTGTCTCAATATATCATAAAGACTTGTAGTTCCTGATTTTGCAGCACCAATACACATAAAATTTGGCAAACTCATCTCATATAAATATTCATTAAACTAATATATCGTGTTTGTATCTTAATACACCTTTCTCAAAGGTAAAAAATATTTTAAACTTTCTAATTGTTACAGGAATTTATTTTTTCTTAGAAAAAGGTATATATATAGTAAGAAACCCAAACTCTTTCTTAACAAAATATACCATTGTTAAATTCCAAAAAATAACACTACTCATAGTGGCAATTGCAGCTCCTTGAATTCCATAAATAGGAATTAAAAGATAATTAATTACTATATTAATTATCGCCCCTACAAACAATACCTTCATAAAAATTACTTGCCTACCAGTCATTTGCAAAAGAGTTGCTGCTGGACCTGTGAACGCACTAACCATTCTTGCAGAACAAAGAATTATAAAACAAAAAATTCCTTCTTTTGAATCAAATTCTGGTCCAAATACAAAAAAAACTTGTGTTGAGAAACTAAAAAAAACTACTAATAATGGTACCGTACTCCAAAATATCAACTTAGTTGACTGATGAACTACTTTCTCTAATCTTTCAAAATCCTTCATTGCATATAATTCTGCAAATTTAGGGGCATTTATACTGGATACAGCTGTTAATGCAATATTAACAAACATTGATAATTTGAACGCAACATCATATATTCCTACATGATGCGAAGAGGTCATCCCTAACGTATCATAAGTCATTCCTCCTAACATTAATCTATCGGCCCAAGCCATAATAAATTGTCCTGATTGCGCAAACATTAAAGGGAAAGAAAGGAGTAGAATACTTTTTATTGGCATCTTATGAAAAATTCCATCTTCTTCTTTCTTTTTTTGTTCAGCATTTAATCTTAAAGAAAATGTAATATGCGCAAGAACCGATACCAAAAAAAGACTTGATAAAAATGCATAGATAGGCGCATTGGCATTTAAAGTAAATTGAATAATAATTAGAAGAATTATAGCAGAAAAAGCAGGCCTAGACATCCAATAAAAAAAAGAATAGTCCCCGATTTTTTTTAATCCTCTCAAACTTTGATGATTTAATGCAAAAAATGACATTGGTAAAATAAACAATGCATTTAATCTGATGTATGAGGATTTTGTGTCAATAAGCTGTGCTATTGGTTCTGCAAAAAAGTATAATATTATTGAGGCAATGATTGATGTTGCAGTAAGTACTGAAATTACTTGCTTCCTGTAGTGTTTAATACTCTGCCATTTGTTTTGTGTTGCAAATGATGCAATAACTTTTATGGATGCCGTATCCATTCCTAATTTAGTGATCATTACAAAAACTCTTAATACTATGATGGCTAATACATAATCCCCTAATCCGCTAGCCCCAAAATATCTTGCAATAATTAAGGTTAACAAAAAACCCATTATTTGGCCTCCAATTCTCATTAAAAAAGACACTCCTCCCTTTTTAAAGAGTTCTGCAAAATCCTTATCCTGTAATGCTTTTTGAAATCTTTTTTTCATGAAATTAATTTACCAAAAACCAAGGATTGAGCAAATTCTCTTTATTGTAAACTACATCTTCAGATGACTTATATTGTTTTACAGAAAAGCCAGCATATTTTACAATTGCATGTCCTGCTCCCGTATCCCATTCCATTGTTGGTCCATACCTTGGGTATGCATCTGCTTTTCCTTCTGCAACCATACATAATTTAAGTGACGAACCTACTGCCATAACTTCAACATTTCCATGCTCTTTTTTCTTTTGCTCAAAAAATGCTTCTGTTTCAGCTGACATATGAGAACGAGAGCCAACAATTATATAAGAATCTCTTTCGTTCTTAATTGGCAATACATCTGCTTTTGAAATTAATTCCTCTATATCAGAAATCTCATTTGTAAAATCAGATATTTTATAAGAACCCAAACCTTCTAATGCAAAATACAACTCTTCTTTTACGGGAACATAAATCACGCCCATTATTGGATTTCCATTATGGATTAATGCAATATTTACAGTAAATTCACCATTTCTTTTTACAAATTCTTTTGTTCCGTCTAATGGATCAACCAACCAGGAGTATTGCCAATCTTTTCTTTCTGAAAACGAAATTTTAGCTCCTTCCTCACTTAAAAAAGGAATACCTGTCTCTTTTAAATGTTGTTCAATTACTTCATTGCAATTTTTATCTGCCAAAGTTAAAGGTGATTTGTCATCTTTATGTTCTACTGCAAAATCGGAAGCATACACTTCCTTTATCGCATGACCACCTTCAATTGAGGCATTAATTGCTTTTTTTAATAATTCGTTAAAATTCATTTTTACTTGTTTTTACTTTTCGTTAAGCTTCTGTTGGGTGCCAAGTAGTTTTTATTTCTTGGCACTGTTCAATAAAGTAAGGTGATTGACTTATTTTATCATCCCAATTTTTGCGTTTGTAAATTTTTACTCTTTTTAAATTTTCTACCGATATTTTCTCAATCTCTTTTATTTCTTCATTATTATCTCCACAATAAATAATAGCGTTTACATCCTTATGAGAGGCGAAATGATTGATTAGTTCTTTTCTTTCTCCTGTTAAAATATTTACAATCCCATGAGAAACATCTGAAGTGTTTAAAATTTCAGCAAAAGAAATGCTCACCATTGGATTTTCTTCAGAAGATAAAACAATACATGAATTTCCTCCAACAATGACTGGAGCGATTACAGAAACCAATCCTAATAATGGGAATTCATTTGGAGCAATTACTGAAACAACTCCCATTGCTTGCGGTGCTGAAAAATTAAAATGATTTGATGCAACGGGATTAACCGAACTGAAGATTTGCTGAAATTTATCACTCCAACCTGCATAATATATTAAACGGTCTATACTTTGTTCTACTTCATTTTTCGCATGATATTTTGATGATCCAGTCATCATTAACTCCTCAATAAATTGCAATTTTCTCCCTTCCAACATTTCCGCTATTCTGTAAAGTATTTGCCCTTTATTTAATGCAGTTGTATTTTCCCATTGTTTTTGAGTATTTCTGGCAGAAACAACAGCATTCCGAAAATCTTTTCTGGAAGACAAACAGATATTTGCTATTAAATCTCCATCTTTATTTTTTAAAGGCGAAAATCGCCCAGATTCTGTTCTTGGAAACTTACCTCCAATAAATATCTTATATGTTTTTAATACATCTATTCTACTCATTATTCAAATTTTAAATATGATTTCAGTCCATGTAAACCTCCTTCTCTTCCCATTCCACTCTCTTTAAATCCACCAAATGGGGAGCTGGGATCGAACTTATTATAAGTATTTGCCCACACTACCCCTGCATTTAATTCCTTTGTGAGTTTGAAAATCTTTGAACCTTTTTCTGTCCACACTCCGGCTGATAATCCAAAAGGAGTATTGTTTGCTTTTTCAATTACCTCATCAATAGTCCGGAATGTTTGAATTGCCAAAACAGGACCAAAAATTTCTTCTTGTACAATTGTATGCGATTGAGAAACATTTAAAAATAATGTTGGAGGACACCAATTCCCTTGCTTTGGCAACAAGCATTTTGCCTGATATATTTCTCCTCCTTCCTTTTTCCCAATTTTAATATATTTATTAATTGTATTTAGTTGTTCTACAGAATTAATTGCTCCAATATCTGTATTTTTATCTAAAGGATCTCCTACAATTAATGTTGAAATTCTATCTTTTAATTTATCAATAACAGTATCTGCAACACTTTCCTGAATAAACAAACGCGAACCAGCACAACAGACATGTCCTTGATTGAAAAAGATAGCATTTACAATTCCCTCAACCGCTTGATCGATTGCGGCATCTTCAAAAATAATATTTGCTCCTTTCCCTCCTAATTCCAAAGTTGTTTTCTTTTCAATACCCGCCAAACTTCTTTCAATTAACTTTCCAACTTCTGTTGAGCCCGTAAAAGCAATTTTATTTATATCAGGATGATTTACAATTGCAGATCCTGTTTTTCCAGCTCCTGTCACAATATTTACCACACCTTTTGGCAATCCACTATCCTGAATAAGTTCTGCTAATTTAAGAGCTGTGAGTGAAGTGCTTTCTGCTGGCTTTAATACTACTGTGTTTCCACAAGCAATTGCTGGTGCAATTTTCCAAGCGGCCATCAACAGAGGAAAATTCCAGGGAATTATTTGACCAGCAACACCCAATGGGGTTGGCTTTTTATTCGGAAAAGCATATTCTAATTTATCTGCCCAACCTGCATGATAAAAGAAGTGATTGGCTGCTAATGGAATGTCGATGTCTCGGGATTCTCTGATTGGTTTTCCCCCATCCATACTTTCAATTACAGCAAATTCTTTTGCTCTTTCTTGAATCATTCTTGCTATTCTGAAAATATATTTTCCTCTTTCTTTTGAATCTAATTTG
>Ga0310121_10000564_pt1 | contig 40310 bp, 26 predicted proteins | sample CB27_Tmax_986_MG_FD_203504 | JGI IMG/M metagenome (GOLD analysis project Ga0310121, IMG submission 203504) | Marine microbial communities from Western Arctic Ocean, Canada - CB27_Tmax_986 | ecosystem: Environmental > Aquatic > Marine > Oceanic | place: Canada: Western Arctic Ocean | collected...
CAGAATGTTCCTCAGACCTGCCGCAAAGGTCATTCCAATTTTGCTGTGGACTTGAATCTGTCCGATCCCCGAGGTGTGGTACTCCACCGGATCTTCAATCGTGATGATCTTAGTAGAGGAGCTCTTAATTTCATTGAGCGACGCATAAAGCGTGGTCGTCTTGCCGCTACCTGTCGGACCGGTGACCAGCACGATGCCGTGCGGTAAACGAATCAAGGCATTGAATGTGTCGGCCATCGCGGGCGGCATACCGACTGTTTGCAGGTCGAAGACCATCTGCTCTTTGTCCAAGAGTCGCAAGACAATCCCTTCGCCATACAGCATCGGGATGATCGAGACGCGGACGTCGATCTCTCGGCCGGCGACACGAATATTGATGCGGCCATCCTGTGGCAGCCGCTTTTCGGCAATGTTCAGGTGGGCCATGATCTTCAGCCGACTTACGATGGCGGCATAAAACTGATTGATCTCCGGCGGCACCGGCTGGACTTGCAACATTCCGTCGACCCGGTATCGGACCGTAAGTCCAGCTTCCTGCGGCTCGATATGAACGTCGCTTGAGCGTTGCTTGAGCGCTTCGACCAGTAATTCGTTGACCAGGCGCACGACCGATGCTGCCTGAGCTTCGTCGACCTGGTCGCCCGCCTGCAGAGCCATCGGATCGATCAGTTCGATATCCTGCTCGGCGTCGCGGGCGACCAGCTCGTTGATCGTATTGCCACCGACTCCCAAATGTTTTTTGATGAGCTCTAGCACGTCTTCACGCCGCGCGAGCACCGGACGCAACTGCAAGCCGCTCAGCGAGCTTAGCTCTTCCAGGGCCTCGAGGTCGAACGGATCGCTAGTGGCAACTTCCACCGATCCGTCTCGCATTTCCAATGGCAACAGCGCGTGCCGAAAAATCGCCGTGGTCGGAAATCGAGCTAGCAGGGCAACATCGATCGTAGTGTCGCGCAGGTCGACATACCGCATGCCCAATTCATCGGCCAGCGTGATCAGCGCTTCTTCTTCGGAGACGGCACCCATTTTTAGCAGCATTTCATCTACGCTCCGGCCATTGGCCGTGGCACGCGCTTGCGCCAATTGCTCAGGCGTAATCTGGCCGCGCTGGAGGAGCATTTCACTGAGAGGCATAGAAATCTACGAGATCCATTGGGGGTTTTTATCGGGGGTTTTTATCGAGGGTTATGATCGCGGGCTATGATCTTCGACCGAGTCGATTGCCCGGTGACCGTTTGATCGGCGACCGTTTGATCAGCGACCTCCGCGCGACGATCGATCACCGCCGCCACGGCCACGGTCACCGCCGCCACGATCACTGCGGCCACGATCACCACCGCCGCGGCCGGAGTCCCGCCCACTATCGGACGAGCCGCGTCCGAAGCCGCCAAAGCGGGCCCGCATCTCCATGAAACGTCGGATCCGCTCAGCCCGTTCGGCGTCTTCGGAGGAACTATTGCGGCTGCGGTCTCTGCTCCGTGAACTCGACGACCCGCCCGACGACGAGGAGCTCTCCGGCTGTTCACTTTCAATGACGGTGACTTGAGGATAGAGGGCTCCAATCGCCTGCTGCAAGTAAGCAGAATTATTTGAGCTCACAGGCACGAGTCGCACGGCCTGTTGCGATTCATAAGGACCCGCCGCACCCAATTGGTCAACCAGTGAGCGTATTTGGGCGATCTGACTCGCATTGCCCCGAATCATGAGACCTTGGCCAGAGGGGTCGAGCTCAATCGCCGGCGCGCCGGCAGCGTCTGCTTTGTAGAGCGACGTCAACTTGGCGCTTATGTCGTAGGCGTTTTGTCCGTTCAGACCGATGATGGCAATCACCTCACCGGCAATCGCCCCGTCGAGTTGTCGGACGTGCGTAGCGATCTCACGATGGCTGGCGGCGTCGGCCCAGATATGGATCCGCTTGGCGCTGCCATCCTCGTTGATGACCATGCCAGGATGCAGCACGGTCAGCGTTTTGGCAACTTCCGAGGCGCTGGCCGTGTTGAGCTCGTAGACCTGTAGGTAGGGTTCATTACTGGCAAGCCCGCCCAACGCGCCCTGCTGGCTGGGAGGTACGTCGAGTGACTCAACGATCTCTTCGACCAGTTTCATTTCCTCAGCGGTCGCAGTCACGAGCAAAGTATTGGTGCGGAGGTCGACCGTCACTTTCGCGGCGTCCGCCGCCTCCTCCGTCGAGGCGTTGCTTGGTGATCTGCCGCGCGATGAACCCCCCCGCGAGGAACTCGAGTCGCCACCACCACGTCCGCCACCTCCAAAAATCCGTTCCCGTATTGCCGCCCGAAAGTCATCGCTGGAACCTCTCGAACTGCGGGACGATCTGCTCGAATTGCCGCCCGCTTCGCTCACGTTTTGCAGTCCAGCCTGTAAGCCAAACAGACTGCTGACGATTTCCGCGGCGGATGGCGCATCGATGTGCACGAGGGGAAACGAGCGAAACATACGGTCGGTAGCTTCGACTTTGGGTGGCGGCTCGAGCAGCTGCTTCACGCGCGCCAGATTCGAGGCGATATCGGCAACAACAATCGAATTGGCGGACTCTAATGGCACGACAGTTCCCTGTGGGCCAAGCAAGCCCCGTACTTCCTCAGCGGCCGCGGCCGCTTCGCGGTCTCCTAATGCAAATGCCACGCGCAAGAACTCCGTATCGCCACGTACAGCCAACTCCGCGGGGGAGACCGTTTCAACCAAATTAGGCGGGATGCCTTTTTTCGCATCGAGTACCGTCAAAAAACGGTCATGGGGCAACAATAAAAATCCGTCCTGCAACAGAAACCGATTCATGATGTCGAGTGCCTCGAGCGGCGTGTATTGCTGAGAATCGTAATAAGTAAAAGTACCAGGCGGCGTGTCGCGGAGATTCAGATTCAATTTGGCCGCGTCGGAAAACAGTCGCAATACGTCGGGCCACGGCGCTTTGTGAAAGTTGAAGGCGACCCGCGCTGGTGACGTGCCCCCAGCTGGCAGATTGCCCGCCGTGGGGTGGGTCGCGGTGCCTACGGGGTCGTTGATTGCAAACGAGGCCTCGGCACTGGGCGGGCGGCCAGTCGGCTCCGCGCGCTGCTGCCCTCGATTAGCGCCAGCCGGCGCGCTTTCCGCCGCCGGATCACTCTTCAGAGTCGCGTTAGACTCCGAGGTTACCGATCCGGTTGTCGTTGACCCCTTTGCCGCCGACCCAGCTGCAATGGAAGCTGAGAGCGTCGAACTCGCAGACGCCGCCAACTTTTCGTCAATCGCGCTGATTTGCTGAGTGTTGAGCAGTGCCCGCAGCGCCTGTTCGGCAATTTGCTGCTGCTTCGCCATGGCGCTGCGCATCTCGCCACGCGACGCGGCCCGTTTTCGCAAGCGATCACGAATCGACGTGACTCCCTTCAGCTGCTCATCGTGACTTGCCTGCAGCTGTTGTCGCTGCGATTGCTGAGCTGCCAATATCTTGGCAATCTCGTCCCGCTGTCCCTGATTCAAGCGGAGCTCGTTAAGCAAGTCGGGTTCCGCCAGTAACGTCGTCAACGTGGCTGGTTCGGCAGTCTGCTCCCCTCCCAATTGCTGTAAAAAATCTTGGCCGGCGCACGGCGGGCCCGTGATCGCGATCACAGCGATCGCAATGCTACCGACCGCCTGCACGGCGACCATTTGCATGGCCGCCGCTGGCATGGCCCAACGGCTGGCCACCATCCGAATGCCGGCGCGGCATCTCCGCAACAGGTTCTCTAGACAGCAAATTAGATTTAGCGGCATCCAATTGCCCGTTTAACGTGGTAAAAAAACGTTTTAGATCGATTCCGGGCGTCGCGGGCGATTCGAGCCGCGCTCGCCATCACCACCCCGTCGGTCGCGCTGCCGACCCCGACCGCGCTGGCCACCAGGTCCGCCACGACCGCCGCCAAACAGCTCGCGACGATCTAGCTCAAACGGTTCGCCCTTCAATTCTTCAAAATTGGTGCGCTGCTCTGCTGTGAGCAGCTCAAGTACGGCTGCTTCCGTTTCGGTGGAGATTTCCTCCCCCTTCTTTCGCATTTCAGCCATTTTCTCTTGTTGTTCGTCGGGGTCGAGGTCCCTCAGATCGCGGAAGCTACCGAACAATTCACGCTGCATGTCGCGCTGGGCCTCAACAACATCCTCAATCCCCTGTTTCTGCTGGTCTGTGATCGATAGCTTGCCCATATATTGTTTGTCGGCCAGGGCACCGATCCCGCGAACCTGCAGCGTAATTTCATCGAGCCGTTTCACCTGGTCGGTATTCAACACCGCTTCCAATTTCTTCCGCATGTCCGCTTGCAGCTCTTGTCGTTTCGTCCGCATCTCTTCCATCTTCTCTTGCCGCTCGGCGTCGGAGAGGTCGCGGAATCCGCTAAACATCTCACGCACAGAATCGATCGCTTCCTCTGCCAGCTTCGCAAGTTCGCCGCGTTGATCTTCGTCCAATTTCAGTTCGGTTTGAACTTTTTCGTTCCGCAGCAGTCTGCCCGCATCGACACCGCCGCCACCCCGCCGGCCACCTCCACCAAATCCGCCCCGCCCAGCTTGCCCGAATCGCTCGCCACCGCGCCGACCGCCTCTGTCGCGATCTTGGGCTGGTGACGGTGAATCAGCAATCACGACAACGAGGACCAACAGGACCGTTGCCAGCCAGCTCAATGAACGCACCATCGGAGTCTCCTGGATACTAATTTATTATAGACAGGTTTCTGAAATTCAGCCGGACGATCAAACCGAGGCGGCTCACCGCAACTGAGTCGATGCACCACAGTTTACAGCTTGCAGCGGTCACCGTCTGGGAGCTGTTTACCACAACGCTGTGGGCCCTCCCTCAGGGGGGTTGCAGCTTTTCGCCGTTGTTGCGAAAGCTGTTGATGCGTGCGGCCCTGGGACCTTGTCATTACCCAGGTTTCTCGAACAGACCCCCCTGAGCTTGCCTCAGGGGTGAAGCAGGTCCGCAGCTAGCACAAGCACAAAATCAAACATCGACCCCCCTGAGCTTGCCTCATGGGTGAATCAGGTCCACAGCTAGCACATGCATAAAATCAAACATCGACCCCCCTGAGCTTGTCTCATGGGTGAAGCAGGTCCACAGCTAAGGTGCCTTGGCTCAAAAACCTTATTCACCCACCAGTCGAGCTGGTGGGGGCCTTTGATCTTGGATACTCCCTATCTAGCATACGAACCTTTCCGTCCACCCGCACAAGGCGGGTGGGGCGGCTTCAAAAATGTGGGTAATGACAGGGCCCTGGGACCCACAGCGGTCTACCCAAAGTCTCGCAATGCACCACATCTCATCGGTAGTCTGGGAATCTGGCCAAACGGGGAGGGATGCCACCAGGTTTACAACGATGAAACCCGCCGCTGCCAGAGAAGTTTCGGCAATTATCCCAGAAAATCGTCTATTGAGCCGCTACGATCGTAAGTTCGTTAACCACGCTGCGGACGCCTGGCTCAAGGCGGATCAGAATCTCGGCCAGCTTCTTGGAGTTCTCGCTGGCAACCGCCCCGGTCAGCAGCGCTGCGCCCTCGGCGGAGATCTCGATTGTCACACAAGGCAGCGACGCATCACGACTCCCAAGTCGAGAGAACCTGCCCCGCACCTCGCGCGAGAGCAGTTGGGTGTCGTGGCTGGGGTACTGAAACGCAATCTCCTGCCGGGGGCGAATCACGCGTCGTTCCGCTTGACCCTGGCCGCGGGCGCCAGCCTGATTGCCGCCGCGAGCTTGATTCGTCCGCCCGCCACCGCCGTTTCCAAATTGCCCGTTGCCAAACTGCCGCTGGCCGGTCGGGGCACCCGACTGCTGGCCGACGCGCTGATCGCCAACAAAGCCGCCTGTATTGTCGTTTCGTCCTACGAATCCGCCGCTGGCCGTTGCCCCAAGTTGGGCTCCACCCTGCGTGCTGCCGAAAGGCTGGTTGCTGGACCCGCCCAATATGCTTCCCTGCGTAGTGCTGCTGCCGACAATGGACCCGGTCAGGTTACTGCCGATCTGCCCAGCGGGGCCCTGCGTACCAAATTGGCTGGTCGATTGCCCCAGAGCACTGACCGCGCCGCTGCCACACAAGGCAATCGCAACAGCAAGTGTAAGCATCCAATCGACTTGTCGCATGACGCGTCTCTTTCACTTTGGAGCGGATCGCTGATGCATTTTAGTCAATCTCGTCAATTTCGACAGTCCCACGGGTCGAATTATCGGCTGCTGCCCCAGCTGGCTGAAGCTGGAAGCGGCGGCCCGCTGGACGATCTGGAGCAGCTGGTTGACTTGTGGGTGAACTTGCCTGTTGCTGCTGTTTGAGCGCGTTGAGCATCGTTTCGAGCTGTCGGAGATTCTTTTGGAAAACCTCGTCTTGACTCTGATTCAAAGCGCCTGGTGCTGCGAAACCGAATGCCGGAATCACTTTGGCTCCGCTCGACTGATGTTGCTCGGTCGCGGCATCTGACTGGTGCGCTGCTGGCTTAACGGTCCGTCGCTGAAGCGACGCGCCGAATTTGATGGCTGTTTCTCCCTGCTGGGAACCGAGCGGCAGGCTAGGCCCCAGGGGCGCTGCCTTCGGTAATTCCCTAGGCACCGGACCAGGCAGGGTCACGTGGACCATCTCCGAGTAAGCGGTTCCGCCAAAACTCGAATTCAATTTCACCCGCAAGCCGCAATGCGTCCGCCACGAATGTTTACGTGTGTAGGGGATAAAGACGTTGTACGAGGGCCCTAGCACCGATTCGGTCAGATGAATCGTCCACGCATCGCCAACAAAGTCAAAGCGATGAATCGGATCGGCCGAGTCGTCCAAGTCGGCCGGCCCATCAAACAGGTCGATTGTCACATCTCCATCGACTCCGACGGGCGATGCTTTGCCATGGGTGAAGAATAAGATCTGACCAGCAAACCCACGAGTCGGTTTCCCATCCAACCCTTGCCCTTCGGCCGCTTCCCAGATCGCGACGACGCGGGTGACTGGGTCTTTTGGGCTCGCTTTGGGCAGACGAAACCGCTTCCAATCCATCAGGTTGATGCTAGCGCAGCCAGAGGTGAACCCAAGTAGCAGCACGACGGCTAGCAACTCGAGTCCGCGTAGCGATTTGGCCGAAACCATCTTGTAAACCTTCCGTGCGCTGCTGCACCGCCGGCGCTGCCATCCGAAGTCAGTCTGCAGAGTCTCCCTGGTCGCTCTAGTCCATACTATCGGCACACATTGCCGTCGGGTTGAACCAAGTCTTCGCTAGCATGTCGCCTAGCGGCGGTACTCGATACCGCAGTGGAGGCCGTGGAAGACGACCGAGCTGGTCTCCCCGAATCGGTCTGTCGCCAGATGCGCGCCAGAGATCCAAATCGCCTGGTAGCCGGTCCGCACGGAAAGGCCAGGATAGAAGCGATAAACTGCGGTGACTGCCGCTTCGCCAAAGAATGCCAATTCGGTAGCGCGGCGACGACGGGACGTCGTGCCAACCCGCACCTCGGTCTGTTGCGATTCATCAGGGATAGTCATCGGGTCGTCTGGCAGATTCACCGTCACGAATGTCTGATCGATCTCTTTTCTGGTGATAAGATTGCAAAACGGCCCACCATTGACGAGTGTCTCGAGCGAAAAGCGTCTCTGCGGTGAACCGAGGTTTTGGCGCAGTCCCACGTGGCACCCGAACAGTCGATTATTGATTCGCAGCGCACTTACGTCGTCGTTGAGACCGGTTGCCAGGTTGTTATTGCTAATGTCGAAATTGAGGCGATCGGTAAGCTGTGTGTAGTCTTCGCCGAAATCGACGTAGCGAGCACCTGCGAGCAATTGCGAATTGGGATTTGGGTAGGGCAGAAAGTTCAGCTCCACCGCATGGAGGCTCGACTCATAACTGTTGAGCCGCGTTTCGTTGCCCAATTGGCTCTCTGCCGACGCGTTCCAATCGGCCGCCCCGACGTAGCCAACTTGCATGCCAAAGCGATCGGGATTTTGGCTGGTCACGTAGGCCCGTGCCCCGCCGGCATGTTCGAATCGATTGACGTGTTGCAAGCCATTGGGCGGTATCATCAGCGTGTTGGTTAAGAACTCGCTGGCGACGTTCGTTCGATAGAGAAACAGACCCTCTACCCGCGTGCTCAGCACTGGCCCCACGCGCCAATCGTCATAGCAGCCCTGCGACGTCAACCACGGGAATTGGGGGCCCGCGCTCTCCCATCGATCTGGACCGATCGGCTGCCCGGCGTATTGCTCGTAGGCGTTGACTCGACATGCGTTGTCTCGGCAAGCATCAATCGCGCTACAACGAGCGTCACTAGCCGTGTTTGCTGGGGAATATACGATCTCGCTTGGTGGGTACGCTTCGACAGAGCCGAGCGAGACGGCAAGGGCCATGGGTAGCTCGGCCTCGTCTGCCATTGGGGTCGGGTCGGCCCTCAGCTCGCCAATCGGGAGCAACAGGAACAAGATTGTCGGCACCTGCAAAGCGCGGCAACGCGCACAGTCGGCAACAGCGCGGCCCAGGGATGACCAGCCTTTGGGTGTCGAATGAGAGTCGCGGTTGTCCATGCTGGGTTCTATCTGCGAATTGGGCGGCCAATACCGGCAGTATCGACAGATCCGAAAGCAACGACCGACTCACGCTGAATATGACGCCATATCTTTACCAACCGTTGTATCTTGCCACGCATGAGAGCCGCATTACAATGTAGTCGTTAGTGCCTTTGTTCATGACAAAAACCATGCTGAGAGCGAAAATGAAACAGAAACCATGCGGGCAGTTGCTCTGTCTAATGCTGCTCACTCCAATACTCAACCTGGGGGTTTTCACGCCTCAACAGAGCAAGAGCGATGAACTGCCGTCCGTTTTCAATGGCAAAGACCTCACCGGCTGGAAAGTTCCACCCGACAATGTCTGGTGGACTGCTAAGGACGGTACCCTGGGGGTCAAGAACGGGCCGAACAAGAAAGGCTCGGTCCTTTGGACCGAAAAGGAGTACCGCAACTTTGTGATGGAATTCGAGTTTAAGATGGGCCTCGGGAGGGTTGATTCGGGGATTTTTGTGCGAAACGAAAACGATCAAATTCAGATTGGCGAATCGGGATCACTAAAACGCGACATGACGGCGTCTCCTTATATTGCTTCGGCCGGCGGGTATCCGGTCGAAGCGGACGGGGTCAAAGACCTGCTCAAGCCCCGCGAGTGGAATCAAATGACCATCGTGGCCAAAGGGAGTAACTACACCGTTTGGCTCAACGGACAGTACGTGATGAACTACCATTCAAAAACGGCCAGCCAGCGAGGCCCCCTAGGAATCCAGCTACATGGAGGTCGCGAAATGGCCATCGATTATCGCAACCTCAAGTTGGCCGAATTGAGGTGACTTTCGCAGGACAGGTTTCCAACCTGTCTGAAGACCACCGAGCGTTTCCTGAGCAATCGGGCAGCCGATCTGCTTGCTGCCCGGCGCTGTTTCGCCACTTTAGGCTCGTAGTTCAAATTCGCTGCTAAATAGCGTAAGCTGGGTCCAGTTTTGGTCGAGCTCCATGCTTCAGGCAATCTCCGGGTGTCCGAAAATTGAAATCCTTGCTTACGAGTATCTCTTTCGCTCCTGGGCGTCTGGCACCGCTGATTGGTGGAGTCGTAGCCTGCAGCGTGGCGGTCATTGGCGCAGACTGGTACTCGGCGCTTCCCTCCACGGCTACAGCTCGCTACGTCGGTCGCGACACTTGTGCCCAATGCCATGCGACACAGGTCGACCAATGGCATGGTTCGGATCACGATCGGGCGATGGAAATCCCCAGTGAGGCGTCGGTCTTGGGCGACTTCAATGATACCAGTTTTTCACGTTTTGGCGTGACGACCCGTTTCTTTCGTCGCGATGACAAGTATTTCGTCAACACGGAAGGCCCCGACGGCCAGTTTCATGATTACGAAATCAAGTACACCTTCGGCGTACGGCCACTGCAGCAATATATGGTGGAGTTTCCCGATGGTCGGGTACAGGTGCTGCGTATTTCGTGGGATACAGAAAAAAGCGTCTGGTTTTATGTCACGCCACCAGATGTGACCGATGAGCGGATCTTGCCAGGCGATCCCTTGCACTGGACCGGCATTGGGCAGAATTGGAACACGATGTGCGCCGAATGCCACTCGACGAATCTGCAGAAGAATTTCGATCTCGAGGCGAACACCTATCGAACCACCTATTCAGAAATCGACGTCAGCTGCGAAACGTGTCACGGGCCGGCGAGTATGCACGTTGAGCTGGCAGGAAGCCATTCGCTGTTCTGGGATCGTCGCCATGGTTATGGCTTGCCCGATTTGAAAGGTGGCGGTGCGGCCAATCTTGTCGATACTTGCGCGCCGTGCCATTCGCGTCGCAGTGCCATTCATGCCGACTACCACGCGGGAAAGAAGTTTTTGAACCACTACAATCCTTCGCTCTTACATCAGGGGCTGTACCACGCCGACGGACAGATCTTGGATGAAGTGTATGTCTATGGTTCCTTCTTGCAGAGTAAGATGTACAGCAAAGGGGTCCATTGCACGGACTGTCACAATCCCCATTCGTTGAAGTTGAAATTCGAGGGCAACCGTCTCTGTGCCCAGTGTCACCAGCCGGGCAAATACGACTCGCCGACGCACCATCATCATACCGATCTGGCTGCAACGCAATGCGTGAGCTGCCACATGCCTGCCACGACTTATATGGTGGTTGATGGACGACGCGATCATAGCTTGAGGGTCCCGCGTCCCGATTTGAGCGAGCAACTCGGCACGCCCAATGCCTGCAACGATTGTCACACCAAGCCCGAAGAATCGTCGGCATGGGCGGCCGACGCAGTGCGCCAATGGTACGGAGAGAAGCGACCCGACGATCCGCACTATGGCGTGGCAATCTCGGCTGCGAGGCGTGGTGAAGCGGAAGGAGTCGATTTGCTGAAGCAATTGCTCAATCGCGGCGAAACGCCCGACATCGTGCGGGCGACCGCCGTCCAGCTGCTTGCCAATTATCGCAGCGCAGAAATCGAAAAACTGTCGCGCGCTGCGATTGACGATGGCAGCCCGTTGGTTCGAGCCGCCGGCCTGACCGTTTTAACGAATAATTCGGTCGCGAGTCTGGCGATGCGGGTCGCTGATAAACTCAAAGACCCGGTTCGTATCGTGAGGATGGCTGCCGCGCAGCGCTTGGTAGGCAATGCGGCGCAGCTGATGGAGGCTCCTTACCGCGGTTTACTCGATGAGGCAGTCACCGAGTATCGCCAAGGTCAAGAATTAATGCGGGAACGAGCCGGTACGCACCTCAATCTCGCGGCGCTTAGCCAGGCACTGGGCAACCAAAACGCTGTGAAGGACTCTTTGCAAACGGCCATGAAACTCGAACCTTATCTGTCAGGGGTGCGCGACCAATTGGCAACGCTCATGGCGGATTCCGGGGGCGATGCAGCCGAAATACTTCGCCTCCGCGAGCAAGAAATTGAGTTATTAAAGCGGGATAGCCAGTTACTCCTAGGCAGTGCCGGACCGCGGTACCGGCAGGGCATGTTGCTGTATCTGCTTCAGCGGCACGACGAAGCACGTCAAGCATTTGTCGAGGCGTGTGAATTGGCTCCCAATGGCTACGAGAACTGGCTAGCCTTGGCGCTAATCTGCGAGCGGCAGCAACGCTGGCAAGAAGCGGTTGATGCGTTGAAGGAGATGAACAAGCTCCGTCCCGAAGACCCTGCCGTCCAGGGAATCTTTCAGCGAATTCAACAATCCATCAGCGCGACGGAGTCGTCGGCCGAATGAGGCTTGGTGGGGATCGACCCTCCGTGTTGTAGGACAGGATTTCATCCTGTCAGCCATTGCAAAAAAAGGCGGCGAAGCAGAGCCGCCCCAGCAAGCAGATTTGCTGCCCGATGACTCAGAAATCACGAGGCGGTCTCAAGACAGGTTGGAAACCTGTCCTACGCCGGAGTCATCAGACTCCTGCGAGACATGTTCCGAATTCAGAGAAGGTCTTCCATGTTTTGTCGATCACACATCTTGTTGTTTTCCGGCGTATTGACGGCCTTGTTGCTGGTCGCAGCAACCAGCCCACCACTGTTTGCCGAGCTGTTTGATAGTGACGATGCACTCGCCGACTTCAACGATCCGCTGAACTGGAACAACGATGTTCTCCCCGGGACCAACCTCGATGGGTGGCTTTCGGATAGACCAGGCAGTCGAATAGACTTAGAATCTCGGTTGTTGATCATGGTCTGTCTGCTATAGCCCGTTCTGGTTGGTCTCATCAGTGTATTTGGTAAGAGCCTCTTTCTGCGTAGCATTGTGCTGCTGTTTACTTGGCTGCGGAGAATCTCCTCCTGTCAAAGACGATCCGCAGGCAATGCGGCTTAAGCCGCTAGCTACTGAAGCGTCGACAGCTGACGGCCAACTCGTCGCATTGCAGAACTTGGCAGTCGCCCAAATGGGACAGTTTGACTACAACAAAGCTGCTGAAAGCTATCAGAGGTTGCTCAAGCAAGATCCGGCCTCAGCGCAATATCAGGTCGACCTGGCGATAGCATTGCTTAATCGAAGACTCGATGGTGACCTTGTTCGTAGTGCCAAGTTGCTCGACGCGCTCCTCGACACCCCCGACGACACCCCCGACGGCACACTCCAAGGGGCTGCGTCGGAAAACCTTCGGGCCCGATACTGTCGGGCACTGCTCTGTTTCAACGATGGGCAAACGGACAAGGCCCAGGAATTATTCGAGATCGTCGCCGACAGAGATCCTACCGACAGTTACGCGATCTATTATGTTGGCCAATCGCACCTAATGCGTGGAGAATACGCCGCAGCACTGGCTCAATTCAAGCAAGCACAGCAGATCGATCCCTACCTGCGGAGTGCCTATTACGGTGCGTTCCAGGCTGCTCAAAGACTGAAAGATGCCGCAGCAGCGCGGCAGCATCTCGAAACGTTCCAACGCTTGGAAAACAATCCCCGGTCTCGACTCGCGGAACTCAAGTACACCCGGATGGGACCCAAAGCAGAGGTTCGCAAACCGCGCTCGAACGTTGTGCCAGTCGAGCAGCCGTCGGGACCATTGTTTGCCGAAGTCGCGACCTTGTCGATTGAGGATGCATCGGCAATCGAGTGGAATAGTACGGCACTCAATTCCAAGCCAAGCGTAACGATTGCTGACATCGATAGCGATGGAAAGCATGATCTGTTTGTGACCAACGGACAACTTGGCAGCAATGGCAAGACTCAAAATCTCGTACTCCTCAGTCGCGGCGCCGAGTACGAGCGACAGCCAAACTGCCCGTTAGAGAATGTGCCGGACGTAAACACAGCGCTCTGGGGAGATTACGACAACGATGGATACGCCGACGTTTACCTGTGTCGCCGCGGGAAAAATCAATTGTGGCGTCAGACGTCTCCCGGGATATGGTTAGACGTAACGGACAAAACGAAAACGGGGGCAGGTGAAGCAGATACCGTCGACGGCGCCTGTTACGACGCGGACCACGACGGCGACTTGGACTATCTCTTGGTCAATGCCGACAAGCCGTGTGAACTGCTCAACAATAATCGCGATGGCACATTTCGCCCGCTGGCAGACGAAATTGGACTTGCAGTCGATAATCGCAGTTCAAGACGAGTGATGGTTGCTGATCTTGACCAGGATGACGACGCCGACGTGATCCTCTTGAACGAAGGCCAACCACATACGGTGCTGCTGAATGATCGGCTGTGGAAATATCACGCCGCAAAAGGTTTCCAGCGATTTGCGGAGAGCCCCTGCACTACCGGCGTAGCGGTCGATGCGAACGTCGATGGACAGGTCGAAATCTATACGTTCGGATCAGACCGACTCTTGCGTTGGCAACCGAGCGAGTCAGGCGAATGGACCTCACAGCAGATTGCTCAAATAAGTTCTACAGATGCCGCGGTGGTCTCTTCTCTCGATATGCAAGACTTCGATGGCGACACGGAATTGGAGATTGCCCTCCATGTCGGAAACGAAATTCGCCTGCTCGAACTTGATGGGACAGAGCGAATGGTGCTTGAGCACGAAAAGTTATCAGGGTTCGTTACGTCGGTGATTGGGCAAGCTGGAGCGGAGTTAATCGGCCTCTGCTCTGGGGGTCCTCCGCTGATTTGGAAAGCGGGGAGCGGACGAAAGAATTATGCGATCGTTCACCTCAGCGGACGTATCGATAAAGCTGCGGAAATGCGCTCCAATGCATCTGGCATTGGTGTCCGCGGTGCAGCTCGGATTGGCAATCGTTGGTCTCCGATCTCACCTTGGCGGCCAAATTCTGGCCCAGGGCAAAGTCTTCAGCCGCAGGCGATCGGTCTCGATGGGGCAGACAAGATCGATTTTATTCAGCTTGTCTGGCCAGACGGTGTTTCGCAGACTGAACTGAACCTGGCAGCGGGTACCAATCACCGCATTGCAGAGACGCAGCGCCAAGCCGGAAGTTGTCCGTTGGTGTTCGCCTGGAACGGCCAGAAATACGAGTTCATTGCCGATATCCTCGGTGCAGGAGGCATTGGATTCAATCTGGGCAAAGGAGAGTACTACGAACCTCGTCCGACAGAAAATCTCTTGATTCCCGCCGACCGAATCAAACCCCAACAAGGTCGAATTGTCGTTAAACTGGGTGAGCCGATGGAGGAAATCTGTTACTTTGACGCGCTGCGACTGTCGACTTACGACCTACCCCCAAATTGCCAAATGGCCCTCGATGAACGATTTGGAGGCTCCGATCCACAGCCGACTGGAGCACCTTGGTACTTTCGCAAAGAGTTGGTGCCAGTGCATGTCATCAATGACCGCAACGAGAACATCACCGCCGCGCTCACGACGACCGACAAGCAGGCCGCCCCACTCGCTCGAACCGACCGGAGATTTGTCGGTCTTACCAATCCTCATGAACTTACCCTTACCTTTTCACAACCGCTCAACGAACTGAACAATCCGGTCTTCGTGTTCGACGGTTGGGTAGAATACGCGTACTCGCAAACAGCTTTCGCGGCCTGGCAGGCAGGCGTTTCTTACTTGGAGCCAACGATCGAAGCTAAAGGCCAGCAGGGTCAATGGCACGTCGTGGTCGAGCGTTTCGGCTATATGGCGGGAACGCCGCGGCGCTCGAGTGTGCCCATTCCGCGTGAAAAACTTCCGCCCGGTGCCAGGCAACTTCGCGTAAGTACGAATATGCAGATCTATTGGGATCGAATCTCGGTTGTCGATGCGGCACCAGAAGAGTCGGTCGCCCAGCAGCAGCTAACGCTCTGCACGGCGATTGTCGATGACGTCGGTTTCTCTTCTCGAAGCTTGCTCGACCAGCGGTATCCTATCTATGACTACGAAAATCGCCCTCCCTTTGGAAGTGCGCGCCATCCGCGAGGATTCTACACAGCTTTTGGCAATGCTAGAGAGCTGGTCGAAGCTACCGACGACGCAGTTGCGATTATTGGGCCTGGGGAAGAGCTGCACCTAGAATTCTCAGAGCCGAAGGTCGCCTTGCAGCCAGGTTGGAGCAGGTATTACGTACTGCAAGCGGACGGTTGGTGCAAAGATTCCGACTCATTTACGAAAGACTCGCGCAAGATCGAGCCCTTGCCAACCCGAGGGCTGCCGACAACCGAGCAGGAGAGGAAGCTTCGCGAAAAACTGCACACCAAGTACAATACGCGGTACCGCTCGGGCTGGTAACGATTGACAACGGCGCAGCCAATGGACCTGTGCCACCGCCGTAACTCGCTTCACACCGCAAAAAAACGATTACGGCGGGGGCTCATTAACCGCGCCGTGGTCAATAAAGTGTTTCTCATCGTCTGACGGTCGCATGGCATCCCCCACACAGCATCCAACCCGTAAACCTTATATACCTGCCGTCACGCCTCGGCTGCGCGTGCTGCTCACGGTGGTATTCATTCTCGCTGCTTTGTTAGGTGCCAACTCTTTGTACCTGGTCGCTGTGACGATCCTCGAAGCGATCAACGCAGAGACTTATCAGAATTACTTTTACCAATACATGTTCTTAGGACACCTCGTCCTGGGGCTCCTGTTAATTGGCCCCTTTCTCGTCTTCGGCATCCTGCATGTCCGCAATGCGTGGCGGCGCAAGAATCGCAACGCAGTTCGGATGGGCTATGCTCTGTTCTCGACTTGTGTGGTGCTACTCGCGACAGGACTTTTGTTGACTCGGGCCGGCCCTTTGGAAGTGAGAGAACCGGCAGCGCGCGCCGTTTTTTATTGGCTGCATGTCATCACACCGCTGATGGCGATCTGGCTCTACTGTCTACACCGCCTGGCTGGACCACCCATCAAGTGGAAAGTCGGTTTAGGTTATCTGCTTCTGGTTGGAATTGCTGGCATGACTACTTTCTGGTTTCAGCAATCGGATCCACGAGCGTGGTATCAGGTCGGCTCCCCCGCAGGCGTGCAGTATTTCGAACCGTCACTGGCGAGAACGTCTAATGGGAAGTTTATACCGGCGACAGCGCTCGACAACAATGCGTACTGCCAAGAATGCCATGCCGACGTGCATCAACAGTGGTCGGAAAGTGCGCATCGATTTAGTTCCTTCAACAACCCAGCTTACCTGGCTAGCATACGCGAAACACGTCAATTTTCTTTGGAGCGGGAAGGAAGCGTGCAGCGCTCGCGGTTCTGCGCGGGTTGCCACGACCCGGTTCCCTTTTTCTCGGGTGAGTTTGACGATCCCCACTTTGACGATGTAAGCAATCCCACGGCTCACGCGGGGATCACCTGCTCGGTGTGCCATGCGATTACGAACCTCAATAGTCCTCGCGGTAATGCCGACTATACGATCGAGGAACCTCTCCACTATCCATTTGCTTACAGCCAAAACGACGCTCTCAAGTGGGTCAATCGCCAACTCGTCAAAGCGAAGCCTTCATTTCACAAGAAAACTTTTCTCAAGCCGTTCCACCGGACAGAGGAATTTTGCGGGACATGCCACAAAGTTCACCTCCCTGAGGAGCTTAACGATTACAAATTTCTGCGCGGGCAAAACCATTACGATTCCTTCTTATTAAGCGGTGTCTCTGGCCACGGTGCGCGGAGCTTTTACTATCCGGACAAAGCGGAGGAGAATTGCAATCATTGCCACATGCCTCTGCTAGAATCGACAGATTTTGGTGCACGCAAATATGGCGACTCAAACATCTTAAGCGTACACAACCATCTTTTTCCGGGCGGCAACACCGCTTTACCGTATTGGCGCAATAACGACGAGGTCGTTTGTCGGCAACAAGAGATTCTCATCGATTGTGCGAGAGTCGATATCTTCGGCATCCGCAAGGAAGGAAGAATTGACGGACTTTTGACAGCTCCTCTGCGCGGGCAGTCGCTAGCGCTACAACCTGGTTCAACCTATCTGCTAGAAACGGTGATTCGGACTTTGAAACTTGGTCACCTCTTTACCGAGGGCACGGCCGACTCCAACGAGGTCTGGTTAGAAGTATCGGTCAAGAATGGGGATCAGCTGATCGGCCAAAGTGGCATGATCGACAGTGAGGGAGAAGTCGATCCTTGGTCTCACTTTGTCAATGTTTTTATGTTGGATCGTCAGGGCAATCGCATCAACAGGCGCAACGCCCACGATATTTTTGTGCCGCTTTACAATCACCAGATACCTCCGGGGGCCGGTCAGACGGTCCATTTCCGCTTGCAGATTCCTGACACGATTTCAGGGCCAGTGACCGTGGAAGTGAAATTGCAGTATCGAAAATTTGACTATCAGTACGTCGAGTTTATCGCGCGGACTCTTAAGCAAGATGGTATATCGGTAGGTGGTCTCTCTGCCGACGGCCCCGTCATGAACAGATTGCCCGTGACCACTTTGGCAAGCGATCGATTTACCTTTCCGGTCAACGGCCAACCGTTGCCAACGGAAAACGTAGCCCGAGACCTACCTGCCTGGCAAAGGTGGAACGACTACGGAATCGGTTTGCTCCTGAAGGGGACGAAGCAACTGCGCCAAGCCGAGGAAGCCTTCACACAAGTCGAAAGGCTTGGTCGATATGACGGCCCGCTGAACCTGGCCCGGTTGTATTTTCAGGAAGGCCGGCTTGATGAGGCTGTGTCGGCAGTCGAACGAGCTGCGCAGTATGATGATCCTGCGGCACCACCCTGGACCCTCTCCTGGCTGAGCGGCATCATTAACCGCCAGCAGGGGCACCTCGATCTCGCGGAGGCGAATTTCCGCGCGGTACTCGCACCACCCAACCAAGAGATGCGCGATCGTGGTTTTGACTTTCGGTTGGACTATGAAGTGATCAATTTGCTGGGCCGAACACTCTTTGATCGTGCCCGCCAACTGCGCGGAGCAGAAAGTCAATCTCGTCGTTCACAGCTCATCCAGGAAGCGATCACCCAATTTCTGACCACACTCGAAATCGATCCCGAGAACGTCGACGCCCACTTTAATCTCGGCCTGCTCTTCACTGCCGCGGAAGATCTGCCGCGGGCGCAGAAACATCAGCAGTTGCATCAAAAGTATCGGCCCGATGATAACGCTCGTGACGTGGCTGTGGCGGCCGCCCGATCAAAGTACCCGGCTGCCAATCATGCGGCCGAGGCCGTTGTGATCTATGATTTACTAAGGTCAACCAAGAGTTCGCCCCCGCAGTAAATTGCCGTTGCCCCGGCGCTCGCGTATCGAGGAAAGTTTCCGATAGGACATCACATTGAATTCCCAAGACGATCAGCACAACTCGTTGCACAACACGCAGCTGGCAGAGGCAGACGATGCCGTGATCGGCAAAGCCTTCAAGTGGTCTTTAGCGGCCATTCTCTTGATTGCCGCAAGTGTGGGATCGCTTGTTTGGATCGCAGTGCGACCGACTGAAAAGTTGGCTGACCGCAAGACAGAACTTGCTTTGCCAGAGGTTCGTACCAAGGAGGCTGAGTCGCTACCGAGCCTGCCGTTTTCAGACATTACGCAGTCTGCAAATATTTCTTTCCGGCATGAAAATGGCGCCACGGGTGAGAAACTGCTCCCCGAGACGATGGGAGGAGGGTGTGCATTTCTGGACTACGACAGCGATGGTGACCAAGATCTCTTGCTGGTGAACTCTTGCCACTGGCCCGACCGTCAGTCGCCAAGCCAACCAACCTCTGCACTCTATTCAAATGATGGCCTGGGAAACTTTCAGGAAGTAACCGAAGTCGCCGGTCTCGATGTCGTTTGCTATGGCATGGGAGTCGCAGTCGGTGACTATGACAACGATGGCGACCCCGACTTGTTTCTATCGACGGTCGGCAAGAATCTGCTTTTTCGTAACGATTCGGGCAAGTTTACCGACGTCTCTGCAGAGGCCCGGGTCGAGGGCGATCCCGATCGCTGGAGCACAAGTTGTGGCTGGTTCGACTACGACAACGACGGCGACTTAGACCTGCTGGTTGGAAACTACGTCGAGTGGACGCCGCAGATTGATCTAGCCCAAGACTTCCGACTAACGGGAATTGGCAGAGCCTATGGGCCACCCTTTTCCTTTCAAGGTACTTTCCCCTATCTCTACCGCAATGAAGGCACGGGTACCTTCACAGATGTCTCTGAGGCATGTGGGATTCAGCAGACGAATCTGGCGACCGATGTTCCCTTGGCAAAAACTTTGGGGGTTGCTCCTTGCGACATCGACCGTGACGGGTGGATCGACTTCATCCTTGCCAACGACACGGTGCAGAACAGCTTGTTCATCAACGGGCGCGACGGAACCTTCCGTGATGTAGGAATTGAAGCGGGCATCGCATTCGATGCTGGCGGCAAAGCCCGAGGGGCGATGGGCATCGACGTCGGCTGCTTCAGAAATGACGATTGCCTTGGGATAGCCGTCGGCAATTTCGCCAATGAAATGAGTGCCCTGTACGTTTCTGCGGGAGAGTCACTTGGCTTCACCGATGACGCAATCCCAAGTGGACTGGGGCCACAGACTCGTGGCGATCTTTGCTTTGGACTGTTCTTTTTCGATGCAGACTTAGACGGTCGGCTCGATCTGTTCACGGCGAACGGTCACCTGGAAGAGGAGATCAATTTGGTGCAGAAGAGTCAACATTACCGGCAACCACCGCGGCTGTTCTGGAATGCGGGTTCGAGTGGCTTCAGCGAATACGTAAACATTCCTGCGTCTAGTGCACGCCCCGCATCGGGTGCCTTAAATGCTGCGGGCTTGCCGAATGCCTCGGGCCTGACTGGGCTCGCGGAACCACTGGTAGGAAGAGGCGCTGCTTTTGCCGACATCGATGCGGATGGAGATTTGGATGTTGTGGTAACGCAAATCGGCGGTCGACCGGCCCTGTTACGAAATGACCAGGCGACCGGCCACCATTTTTTGCGTTTCAAACTCGTGGGAACTTCCGACAATCGAGATGCGATTGGTGCCTGGATTGAAGTCCGCCAAGGAGAACGAGTGATCCGTCGACAGGTGATGCCGACTCGAAGCTACTTGTCTCAAGTGGAACTCCCTGTGACAATCGGCTTGGGTCGGGAGCCGAGAGTCGATCAAGTCATGATTCGATGGCCTAATGGCTCGGAGCAGAAAATAAACGAATGGAAGATCGATGCTGTCACAATCCTGGAGCAGCCGTCCCATGACTGATATTGTTGAAGACCGTTTTGCTGAAAAAACGACAGCACATATCCGGCAATTAGCGGGCGCAAGCAGTGCTTTGCGCGAGATGTATTTCTTCGATGCCGAGCATGAGAATCTGCCGGCTAATCGCGATGTCGATCTGTTCTTAGAAAAACAGCTGACCCAGACCAAGGGCCTGATCTACAAATATCCGGGGCGCGTAATTGTGCTGCTCAGTTACACCTGCGCCGCCAACTGTCGCTATTGCGAGCGGCAAGATCGAGTCGGCGTTGGGCTCGATGAGCAGGGACGCCTCAGCGAGTCAGAGATTCAAAAAGCGGTCGAGTTTGTTGCCCAGCATGAAGAGATCAACGAAGTGATCTTTAGTGGTGGCGACCCGCTCACTCATCCACACGGCTTGGCACTTGCCGCCCAGTTGATGGCCGATATCCCGCACGTCCGCATGCTTCGCGTCCACACCCGCTATCCGTTGCAGCTGCCAGAGAAGGTCGACTATGAATTGATGCAGCAGATAGCCGACCTACGGCCGACATTTTACCTCAGTTTGCACGTTGACCATCCCGACGAGCTAACGCCAGCAACCGAATCGGTCATCGCACGGCTACGCCGCCTAGGCGCGATTTTATTGTGTCAGTCGGTTTTCCTCAAAGGTATCAACGACGACGTCGAAGTGCTCGTGCGCTTGTTCACGCGGCTGGCCGAATTGGGTGTGCGGCCGTATTACCTTTATCATTGTCATCCGATTCCCACGACGCTTCGATTTGTGATGTCGCTTGAGGAAGAGATCGCTATCATGAGCCGCCTACGCGAGCGGCTGAGTGGCATCGCCTGCCCTCAGCATCTCTTCGAAATGCGGCACACGACCGGTAAGCTGGTGGTCCCGACCGATCACTGGAACGTCGATTTGGCTGAGGTCCGCGACTTTGAGAAGAATACGATCGACGTCGCCAAAAGTGCTCTGGAGGTCTAGCCTACGTTGAACGACTACGAAAGCCAAACAAGGGGCCACACACGGAGCCGAAAGGGGGGCCAAACAAGTGGCCAAATTGATCTCTGTCCTCACCAAGGTTGCGGCTTTGCCTGTTGTGATTTTGCCGCGGGTAACTTTATCGTGCTCTATCCCGGAGAACTAGAGGAGGCGCGTAGCAGCGGAGCATCACTCGAGCATCTCAGCTATTCCTCCGACGGCCTGGGAGGGTATCGAGCAATCTGCCAAGCCAAAGACACCGCGACATGTGACGGTGGATACAAACCGTTGGATTGCGCTTCCTACCCTTTTTTTCCAACCGTTGACGACGCCTCTGGGCGTGTTCAGGCAGGTCTCAAAGGGGAAAAATGTCCGCTCCAAGCGCAACACCTGACCGACCACCGGCTGTGGGTCCTCCGGCGCTGGCAAGGTCTCATGAATACCGTTCCGGGACTGGCAGATTGGATTCGGGCGACGAGACTCATCGGTTATCTTCGCGATACGGGAAACGCCAACAACGAGTGTTAGCAATGGGGCTTAGGTCAGGAATGGGTTGGATTTTATGAAATGCATGTCGGTCATGTTGGCGCTCTTCGTTGTGCTTGCTACCGCTATCGGCTGCGATCAGCCCGGTTCGACGCCACCCGATCAGCGCCTGGCGGGAGATTCGCCGAAAGCGCCCGCTGAAAAGCCCACTGCTGGGAAGCCCTCTGCCGTGAAGTCCCTTGGAGTACAGCCTATTGGAGTAAAGGCCCCCGCGGTGAAATCCGACTCCAGAGTCGACCCTGTCGCGGCCGCTGCCCGAGAAGCTGGTTCGGAAACGCCTCAGAGCCCCAGCGAGAATGATTCTGCAGAGGCCTTGCTGCGCGACGTAACGCGTGAGCTTGGACTTGAGTCGACCGAGCCACTCTGGCCCGATGGTGTCCACTTGACCCCCGAAATCACACCGGGCGGCGTCGCGTTGATCGATTTCGATCAGGATGGCGACCTCGATATCTACCAAATCTGCCACTGCCCACCTGCGGAGATGCCAGCGTCGTTCCAGGCGGCGGCTGCTAACAAACTATTCCGTCAAGAGTCCGACGGCACGTTTGTCGAAGTGCCTGGGGCTGCCGGACTCGCCGACGCAGGATATGGACATGGTGCTGCGATCGGCGACATCGACAATGACGGCGATGTCGATCTGTTTGTGACGAACTACGGCGTCAATCGTCTGTACGTCAATGAAGCTGGAGAGTTCCGCGACATCACGGCCGAGTCGGGGATTGGTGGCGATCATTGGAGCTCGGCGGCTGCCTTCTTCGACTACGATCGCGACGGATTTCTTGATCTGTTTGTGGTCCACTTTGGTCTCTTTGATCCTACCCGTCGCTGTGGTGCTACGGGTGATGGAGGAGACGCCGACTACTGTGGGCCTCACCTGTTTTCAGGCGTCGCCGACCAACTCTTCCGCAACAACCGCGACGGAACATTTACCGATGTTAGTCAGCAAGCCGGGATTACGGTGCCAGCACGCGGCTGGGGCGTCCTCTGCGTCGATCTCACGGACGATGGTTGGCCCGACATCTACGTCTGTAACGACGAAGAGCCGAATCAGCTCTGGATCAACGAAGGTGACGGCACTTTCTTGGACGAAGCAATGCTTCGAGGTGCGGCGCTGAACGGATTCGGACGAGTCGAAGCGAGCATGGGCGTCACGGTTGGTGATGTGAATGGGGACGGATTGTTCGACCTCTTTATGACTCATGTGGCAAGTGAAACCAATACCTTGTATACCTCGACCGAAGGCGAGCTGTTCGACGATCGATCTCCTCAGGCCGGTATGTCGGCGGTCGATCTGCCCTACACCGGTTGGGGATGTGGATTGGTCGATATTGACCACGATGCAGACCTCGACTTGGCGATCGCCAATGGACGAGTGGCGGCTGGGCCCGTACTGCCGACGGCCAAGCTAGGTCCGTTTTGGAACCGCTATGCGGAGCCGAATCTGCTGTTTCTCAACGATGGATCGGCGAAGTTTACGAACGTGAGCGAAGCCGCCGGTCGGTTCTTTGGTCAACCGAGCTTGACGCGAGGTCTTGCCTTCGGCGATTTAGACAACGACGGCGACGTCGATCTGATCACCAATAGCATCGATAACCGCTTGAAAGTCTACCGCAACGACGCAGCAGGTCGAGCCAATCATTGGGTCCAAGTAAGGCTATTCACCGGCAAGCGAGATGCTATTGGCGCCCGACTCCGACTTACGATTGGGGCGACCGAACAGGTCCGCTTTATGTTGCGTTCTTATAGCTATTTGGCCAGTAACGATCCGCGCGTTCATTTCGGACTGGGCGATGCCACGCAGGTCGATGCATTGGAAGTTCGTTGGCCTGACGGACAGGAAGAACGCTTTCGAATCGAGGGAGTTGATCGTGTCGTAACGATTCGCCAGGGTGAAGGAAAAAAGATGCCGTAGGCTATACTAGGAGAACATGCGGGCTAGACGACAGTCACCCAGATGCCCATTACCGAGGCGATGCGGCATCAGCCCGGTTTTCGCCAGAGCCAATATCATCTCGGTCTGGCAATGCTGGAAATGGGGCGTGCCCAACTTGCTGTACCGCAGTTTGAAGCCGTCTTGCGTGGATCGCACAACCATGCCGACGCCCGGTTTCAAATGGGTCGGGCCCTCAGCGAAATTGGGGAGAGCGATGCAGCCTTGCCTACTTCCGTGAAGCCTTATGGCTAAGGCCGACCTGGCAAGAAGCCGCAGCAGAAATCGCCCGTCTAAGCCCGTCCCCCTCGCCTCCTCCTCCGCCGTAGGACAGGTTTCCCAACCTGTCCGTCAATCAAGCACCCCCATCCCAAACCAATGCGCCACCCGTTCAACCCGCTCCGCGCCGTTTCCCGGCGAAGCCCACCGCTGCGGCAACCAACAACCAGAGCGAGTGCGGCTCGGGAACAGCAGCCACTCCGCCCAGCGCTGGCGAATTCCAGGCGGCGAGCAAAATACCCAAATCGAGGCCGTCCACCGGATCGGTTCCGTTGAGCTCGCCCATCTGTGGCGTGGCCGCCGAGTTAAAGTTGCCCAATAAAATACCCAAGTCGAGACCATCGACAAAGCCATCCACGATTCTCCAGAGGCAATTAGATGCATAAGACCATTCGAAACCATCTCAGCGCGCAGCTATTCGTCGGTGCGATACTTGTTTCACCGCATCTGGTCCTGGCGCAAGACGCACGGCTCGCGATCACCATCACGACGCAACCGATTGGGGGCATTGGCCGCGAAGCGGGAGTCTGCCGCCGAGATCCCTCGGATGTCATTCGCGTCGGCGACACTTACTACGTCTGGTATTCCAAGGTCGCGAAGGGAGCTCCGCTTTATCCATCGGGATACTTCGCGACCATTTGGTACGCCACGTCCAAGGATGAAGGCCGCCATTGGACCGAGCAAGGCGAGGCCGTTGGCAAAGGCGCCCCGGGAACCTTCGAGTCGCATGGTGTGTTTACGCCGAACATTCTGTTTCACGACGGCAAGTACTATCTCTACTACACGGCCGTCGGCCATCGCTTCGTAAACCAAGGCTACGTCGAGCAGGGCAAGGCGCGCATCGCTGTCGCCATGGCCGAAACGCCGGACGGACCGTGGACGAAGCCCGAGGACAATGTTGTCATCGCGCCCGCGGCGGATCATAGCAAGTTTGATAGTTTTCGCTGCGACGACAGTTGCTTGCTCGTTCGAGAGGGAAGTATCTGGCTCTACTACAAAGGGCGAGCTTGGCAGGGCACGCCAGGACAAACCAAGATGGGCGTCGCCAAGTCGCAGACGCCGCTAGGACCGTTCACAAAACAGAACGGCGGCAACCCCGTTCAACCGGAGGGGCACGAAGTCGCCATCTGGGCGCAGGCCGGTGGCGTGGTCTCGCTGGTAACCAACGTCGGCCGGGGCGCTTATTTTTCACCCGACGGACTGCACTTTCGCAAGGTCGCTGCGCCACTGAAAGGCAACGCACTAGCTCCCGGTGGCTATCGCCCCGAACTCGTCTCGCCCGCCAATAGCGACGGAGTCCAATGGGGCATCTCGATGATTCATGCGCGAGATCCTTACCTGGTCCGTTGGACGATTGACATGCCAGACTCGTTGCTATTGAGAGAATAGTAACACATCACCGCAGGGATGTTAGCACCTGCTGTCATCTGATGAATGCACCCCCCGTTTGGCCGTGGAGCGCTACCCCAACTTCCCCAGTAATGCTGAGAATCAGAGTTTTCCGGTATGTTTTGTGGTCAGGATCGACGTAAGTTGTTTCGCGTCGGTGGGTCGTAGACACATATTGTGTACCTAGTTTCTGCGTCGCGTTGTAGTGACGACCTTTGCTATCCTCTAGGAGCGATTCGGTCGATAGGATAAACATTCATTTCAAGATCTTCATAATTTAACGCGGAGGCGCAGAGGACGCTGAGAACCGCAGAGAATTAGTAAGTAGCCATCGTTGAAAAGGAGAGATCCGAAAGATCGATGCAGATTAATACTCGCCGTGCATGTCAAATGGGCCTATAAAAATTGCTACGAGATGGCATCTCCCGAGTAGTCAACAAATTGTCCAAAGAGAATCAAAGACCTCTCGGCACCTCCGCGTTCTCTGCGCCTCTGCGTGAAAAATGGGCGGCACTGCGGCGATGAATAGCAAGCAAGCTCAAATGTAGTGACGACTTTGCACTGGCCGCACTGGAAAACAAGGTGCAATTGGTGACTACTGGGGAAGTTGAGCTACCGTTTGGCGGGAGCTTTTTGTCGGCGTGGAAGCCGGTTGAGATTGCCCGGATAAGGAAACGCTGGCCGGTCGGTCCCGTTCCTATTCCAATCGCCCAGCTCGTGACGGATGTCTTCCGCCAGCTTCTTCAGCTCCTCAGTCTTTTGCGCATGCTGCCCCGCAACGTCGATCTTCTCGCCGATGTCGGCAGCAAGGTTGTTCAGCACGAGATGGTCGAGATTCTTATAGGGATCTAAGCGATAGGTTGCCCAGTAGACACGGTTGGCTTGCTTGCGAGGCAGATGGAGCTTCCACTGTTGCCTGCGGACCGCTTCAAGCGTCAAGCCATTGTAGTAAGCAAATTCTCGCCGGGGACTTGCTTTGCGCTCACCGGTCAACATCGGCATCAGGTCGTAGCCGTCGAGCTTACGATCAGCGGGCAGCGGTGCACCAACCGCAGCCGCAATCGTCGGCAGGAGATCAACCGCGCTCACCATGGAATCGCTAACCTGCGCGGCGGAGATTCGACCTGGCCAGCGGATCATGGCCGGCACACGGTGCCCGCCCTCCATCGTGGTGTATTTGGCGCCGGACAACGGTGCGGCCGAACCGGCCGGTTTCCACGGGCCATTGTCCGAGGCAAAGATCACCAGTGTCTGTTCGTCGATACCGAGTTCGCGGACCGCATGGAGCACAAGACCGATGTGATGGTCCAACTCCCGTACCATCGCCGGCAGAGCCGCGGGATTCATTCCCCCTTGAAGCTTCTGAACGGAAGCCCACTCGGCATCGGTGCAGAACTCCTTGTTCGGCGACCATGGCCCGTGAACGAGATAGTGGGCAAGATAGATGAAGAACGGCTTCTCTGCTTGATGTTGCCTCTTCATGAACCCGATAGCGGCATCCGTCAGTTTCTGATGCGCCTGCCGGTACATGATTTCGCCCTGCGGCTGATCGTTGTGTAGCCAGATATGCGGTCGGCCGATATGAAAATTGTGCTTGGTCCCGACGTACTCGTCGAAGCCTTGGTTCCAGGGAGCGAATCTGTCGGGATCGCCGAGATGCCACTTGCCGAAAGCCGCCGTGGCGTATCCCAGGGGCTTGAGTAACTCGGCAATGGTGATCTCGCTCTGCGGCAATCCAACTGTGTCGTACCAGACAGGCCACAGCTTCTTTTGGTCGTTCGAACAGACCGGCATGCCGTTGCGCTGTGGGTAGCGTCCAGTCAGCACCGCGGCTCGGCTAGGTGAGCAGACGTTACACCCTGAGAGGTAGTTGGTAAATCGTATGCCATTCTCAGCAAGCCGATCGATGTTCGGCGTCTTGATCCCTGGATTTTTTGCTCCGTAGCAGGCCAGATCGTTGTAGCCCAGGTCGTCGACGTAGATCAGCAGGACGTTCGGCCGCTTTGGTGTGTCCTGCGCGGGCGCTAGTCCGCTCAGCACAGTGAACACGACCAGTGCGACGGCAACGGTTCTGGAAAGGTCACTCACTGTGCGAGTCTCCGATCTGTAGGTTGTCATTCCCTATCGTTTGGTCAACGGCACCGGGTTTTCCACCCAGCCTGCTTGGCGTCCGTTTTCAGCCAGATCTTTTTCGAATGCATCAATGTATTTGAGCATCTCCTTCACGAAGTTGGGCTGCTTCACGGTCGATGCCTCTGTGGCCGCTTGCCCCAATTTCGTCTGCGGGGGACTGGCGCGCTGAGATCGTGGGGAGCTTCGGCCCTGTTTTCGGTATTGTTTCAGTAGTTCCGCCAATTGCGCAGCAACTTCAGGGTGTTCGCGCACCAGGTTTTTCGCCTGCGAGCGATCTTGCTGCAGATCGTAAAGCTGCGCGGGAGGGGCATCCTGCTAGATTTCCCCATTTGCAATGTCGCTGTTGACCGGATGGTTCTCAACGTAAACAAAGGGAGGGCCACTGTTGACAAAAGGAATTCCATAATAGTAGTCGAAACCAATCTCCAGTGGCCCCGGCTTCAGAGGCTTGTTCCAGTCGGCTTTCTTTTCGCCAAATCCCAAGTGCCATTTCCCGATGCAAGCGGTGGCATACCCGTGCTGCTGCAAAAACCCATCGTTGCGCACTACCCGACACTAGGGCTCAAGTTCAAACAACAATTCGTTCGTCTTCCCTGCTTCAACAACTGCAGTCAGGCCAGAGGCGCCTGGGTCCCGATATCGGAGCGGGATCACCGAAGGAGGCACCTCCATGCCGACCGGCTCACGAACAAACGAGATAATGGCGACCTTGTGGTTGCCCACCCGTACGCCGTCTCCCATTTTGTAGGTGTGGATGTCAACGATCTCCCCTTGCACAATGCTGCCTCGCGCCGATCGTCCCTCGAGCGGCTCCATGACAATGTATCCCTTCTTAATCGGTTCGCCCTTGTAGGTCACTTTCCCGATGACCGGCGCCAAGTCGGATTGCCCGCAACCTGCCAGCGCGATCATTGTCAGGCAGATTGCGATAGAGACTTGTAGGCGACTCAGCAGTGACACCTCGCTTCGCTTGTATTCCTCGGGCATAGACGCGATCCTAGCTAGTCACAATTGGGCAGCAATTGAGTTGCCTTCCTTACCGCACGCGGCCGGTCGATTTATATTCGCTGCAGACTCCCTCAATTTCACCCCCGGCGCGGGATGCATTGTTTCGGAATAAACAGTGTTCAATGTCGTCACTGACGAAGGCCACCGATCCATCGCACTTCGAAAAATGGGCGCCGCTGGGATGCAAACTCCGGAACGTGATGCATAGGTCGGCGAGCCAGCCGTCCGACGTACGAACGACCTCATTCCAGGAATTGAGCGGGTGCGCGGTCGTGCTCCAGCTCTGCAGTCCCCAGGCGTGCCAGTGGCACCAACTCGGAACAATCTCACCAAACAGATAGGTGTTTGACGTGCCGTCGGTAATTTCTCGGAAGCTCGCGCTATAATTCCAGCGGCCTATCACTCCGCGCAACGTCTCGGCATCGTAGCCGTCGTTGGCCCAGGGCGGGAACGAGGTAGAGGGATGACCAACGCCCGTTGCGTTGCGATGATCGCCCGAGTTGGCGGCGTAACTGGTCAGACCAACTTCTTGGTCGCCAGACTTTGTCCAAAAATTCGTTGACAGCTCAGTGACCAACGGAGTCGTCGCTTCCTCGTCCGAAGGACAAAGGACCTCCGGCAGGTTCCCTTTGATCAGCTCAAGATTCACACCCTTGTTGCCCTGGATCGTAAAGTCCATTTGGTCATGCATTGTTTGGCCTTCCATGTACGGGAGCAGTGACACGATCCAGCACCTACGTCCGGCGTCGTCCTGGACGCGATTGTCGGCCGACGGGCTCAGAGGAAGCCTTTCGTGCACGTCGTGATAGTTGACCGCAGCGAGCGAGAGTTGCCTCAAGCGGTTTTGACAGGTGCTGCGGCGAGCCGCCTCGCGGGCGGCCTGAACTGCCGGCAAGAGCAGCGCCACCAAGACGCCGATGATCGCAATCACGACCAACAGCTCCACCAAGGTAAACGCTAGCCTACGTGAAGACCGAATCATTGGATTACACTCCCTTATAGAATCTGAAAACTCTTACCAACTTCAAATCAATTTATACCGGCGGTTGAGTTTCGTCATTGATATTGTCCGTCATGCCTATTCGATTTTGGCTCAAATTGCTAAGGCAACTTGAATCACCCTAAGTCGTTTGCGATAATAAATTTATAGCCTCCCATGGAACTCGTTTATTGGCTGTGGGGATCACCACATGCGTTTACCCAGCGACGCCGCGGTTGTCTTCCCCTGGATTCATGCACGCGTGAATTCGACGAATTATGCAAATCAGTCCAAAATCCGCCAGAATTGCCCTCTTGATTGAATCATCAAGGGGCTACGGGCGCAACCTGCTGCTCGGAGTTGCCGCGTTTGCTCGGACGCACGGCCCGTGGTCAATTTACCGCCACGAGCGGGCCCTCGGCGACGCAGTCCCCGACTGGCTCCAGCGCTGGGATGGCGATGGCATCATTGCTCGCATTGAATCCGAACAGCTCGCAGAATACCTGATCAAGAAGGGATGCCCAACCGTCGATCTTCGTGCTCGCTACACCTTGCCTGGCATACCCTCGATTGTGCCCAATGATTTGTTCGTGGTGCGAATGGCATATGAAAGTTTTATTGGACGCGGCATCGACCATTTCGGTTTCTGTGGATTCGAAGGCGTCGACTATTCTGATAGCCGGCGAAATTTCGCTATCCAGTATTTGGCAGAGCACGGAGTCGTTCCGAGCGTTTACGAGACTCCCCATGGATTGGCGACTGATACCACTGGGGTTGAAGCAGAAGGAATGTTCGATGAAGCGGAGCTGGGGCAATGGCTGGCGGCGCTGCCCAGGCCGGTAGGCGTACTCGCCTGCAACGACATCCGTGGCGGACAAGTGCTGAATGTTTGCCGCGCGAACGAGATCAAGGTGCCAGATGATGTGGCCGTGACCGGCGTCGACAACGATGAGCTAATTTGTGCGCTGACGACTCCCCCACTGAGTAGCGTCGCGGTCGACTCCTATCGGGCCGGCTATTTGGCCGGCGAGTTACTCAGCAAGATGCTTGCCGGCGAGACGGTCTCGGACGAGCGCTTGCTTGTCGAACCGGTCAACGTTATCTCCCGTCAGTCATCTGACGTATTTGCTATTGAAGACAACGACCTGGTCGACGCTTTGAGGTTTATACGAGACAACGCCTGCGACGGAATCAACGTGGAAGACGTCGCCCGGGCTGTTCAGCTGTCGCGTAGCACATTGGACCGGCGATTTTCCCGCTTGACTGGGACGACGGCGAAAGGAGAAATTACTCGTGTTCGGGTCGATCGCGTGAAACAACTGCTTGTCGACACCGATTACCCGCTCTCCGCGATAGCAAGTATGACCGGGTTTGCCCACGCGGAGTACATGAGCACGATGTTTAAGGAACACACCAACGAGACTCCGGGCCAGTACCGGCATTTTTATCACGGTATCCGTCAAGGCGGAGTTTCGACGTAGACCCTCGTGTGAATTCCACACGCTGCGTCACGAAGGCTAATTTAAAGCAGGACCTCTCCACCATTCGCATCTGAACGCAAGGACCTACGATGACCGATTCGCTTAGTTCCAGTGCCGCCAGCTCCAACAGCGGCACACAAGTACATCTGATTGCTAGCGGCGACTTGCGACTGTCAGCAAATCAACAGTGCTGGCAGGCACAGCAAGAAATGGAGGCAGCTCTAACCATCGCTATCGAGGACCAGGGGTGGCGCGTCAGGCGAGCCCATGGCTTTAAAGAGTCAGATCAACACGGTTTTATTGCTAGCCAACGGGAGGGGATCGAAATGTTCAAGAACATCCCCGACGACGCACCCCTGATTGTCGCCGAGGCTGTGTGGCAATACTCACACCACGTCCTCGCTGGCCTGACAACACATCGAGGTCCGATTCTCACGGTCGCCAACTGGTCTGGGCAGTGGCCTGGTCTGGTTGGCATGCTGAATCTCAACGGTTCGCTAGCTAAGGCTGGCGTTGCCTACTCGACGCTTTGGAGCGAAGACTTTACCGATCCCTATTTCACCCACCGCCTGCTGGAGTGGCTGCAGACGGGAAGTTGTCACCATGAAGTATCGCATGTGCAGAGCTTGGACAGCGATGCGATCGACGGCAACGATAGGAAGTTGGGCGAGAAGCTCGCAGAAAGTCTGATCCGCAATAAGGCGATCATGGGAGTTTTTGACGAAGGCTGTATGGGGATGTTCAACGCGATTATACCCGATTCGCTGCTCAATGCTGTCGGAGTGTTTAAGGAACGCTTGAGTCAATCCGCCCTTTATTTTGAGACGACGCGAACTCCGGTGCCAGAGGCAGACGCTGTCCGCGCTTGGCTCGACAAGCAGGGAATGCGCTTTCATACGGGGCCTAATGAGGAAGCCGACCTCACCGACGAGCAAATCCGTCTGCAGTGCCAAATGTACATTGCAGCGGTCCGCCTCGCGGACGACTACGGCTGCGATCTGATCGGAATCCAGTACCAACAGGGGCTCAAAGATCTCTTGCCAGCCAGCGACCTCGTCGAGGGAATGCTCAATAGTCGCAGTCGTCCCCCGGTCTTCAGTCGCGACGGCTTGCGGGAACTCTTTGCAAATCGACCCGTGCTGCATTTCAACGAGGTCGACGAGTGCGCCGGGCTCGACGGACTGCTGATCCAGCGCGTCCATCAGGAACTCGACTTACCGATAGAGACCACGCTACACGACTTGCGATGGGGCGATTTTGACAAATCGGGGACGACCGATGAGTATGTTTGGGTCTTTGAGATCTCCGGTTCCGCCCCCGTCGAACACCACGACGGCGGCTGGCAAGCGAGCGAGGGGTTCCGGCAGCCAGCCATGTACTTTCCCAAGGGAGGCTCGACCCTGCGCGGAATTGCCAAACGGGGCGAAATTGTCTGGTCGCGGATCTTTGTTGAGGGCGCCCGTTTACATCTCGATATTGGCCGCGGAAAGGCAATCAATTTGCCCCAGGAGGAGACCCAAAGGCGGTGGGACTCCACAACTCCACAATGGCCGATCATGCACGCCGTTACCTACGGCGTCAGCCGCGATTCCATGATGGCCCGCCACAAGGCCAACCATATTCAAGTCGCGTATGCTGGCGACGCGACCGCCGCCGATGAGGCCGTGCTCGTGCGGGCAGCGATGGCTCAATCTCTGGGAATGGAAGTGCACTTGTGCGGAAGCCAAAAGGACGGCCGAGGATGGTCCAATAAGTCGCCACTTGGCCAGCGCCAGGCCGTTAAGGGTTAGCAAGGGTTGTTCCTGTCAACAAGCCGCGCACTTGCACACCAGACAACTTGGACTTCAGGAGGGCGGGGTCCGGTCCAATTTTCGGCCGATCAGGTTCTTTAGCTTAACGACGCGCAAGCCGAAAACTTGGACCTGAGAAAGCGCCGGGATAAACCGGCTTGGAGTTGAGAATGAAAGAGTCTTACAGTGAAGTCCTTGCCAGACACACTGTCCCTGAGTCGTACGCCGATCGTGGTAACACGTTGGGTGTAGCAACGGCAGGGGTACATACAGGCCCAGTATTGAGCTCCGTAAACAATTTCATCCCGTGTGCCGACGTTGTTCTGGTTGCGGAAGGCAATATCGTCCGTGCGTTAAATGGCAAGCACGAGGCGAGCACGGCGGAGTCGAAGACCTGGTGCATGTATGGAAACTCCAAGCACGAGAACCGGGAGATCCCATCGGTCTGCTGGAGGAAGTCGCCAGCAGCGGTCAGAAAACTCCACTGGAGGCAATGCTGACATGAACGCTGATGGGAAGTCAGATGGGAGCGTAGTACCGTTGAACCCGACGAACAAAGGCGAAACTGAATCGTCAGCGGAGTCGGCCGAAGAAAGGCTCCCAGCTAATAGGAACACTGTGCCTTCCAACCTCTCCCGGACACCGAGCCGGAAACGAAGGAGGCCAAGCGGATTGCATGGTGTGCGTGTAGCGGCTCGCAAGAGCCGGGACCTTAAATTCACTGCCTTGCTTCATCACACCAACGAAGAACTGCTCACAGCGGGCTTTTATCAGCTCCGCAAGACCGCAGCTGTCGGAGTCGATGAGATGACGTGGCATGAATACGAGGAAGATCTTGAAAATCGCATTGCCGATCTTCATGGTCGAATTCACCGCGGAGGCTTTCGAGCGAAGCCGTCTCGTCGAGTGTACATTCTGAAGACGGATGGTCGCGAGCGACCATTGGGAATCGCCTCGCTGGAGGATAAAATCGTCCAGCACGCGGTTCGCACCGTGCTTCAGTGCATCTACGAAGAAGACTTTCTCGGTTTCAGTTACGGCTTCCGACCGGGTCGCAGCCAGCACCAAGCTTTGGATGCCTTGGCATATGCGATCTATGAAAAGCGAGTGAATTGGGTTTTAGACGCCGATGTCCAAGGTTTCTTTGATGAAATCGACCGTGACTGGTTGGTTAAGTTTCTGGAACACCGGATCGGCGACCGCAGGATACTTCGGTTGATTCGCAAATGGCTCAACGCCGGAATCATCGAAGGAACGGATTGGTCTGACACTGGCAAGGGCTCGCCACAAGGGGCGGTAATTTCACCGCTACTTTCGAACGTGTTTCTTCACTATGTGTTGGACTTGTGGATCCATCAGTGGCGAACCCGTCACTGTAAAGGTCAGTGCATCGTGACACGCTACGCGGATGACTTCGTGATCGGTTTCGAGACCGAAGCAGACGCCCACGCGTGTCTAGAAGCACTGAAGCATCGGCTGCACGAGTTTGGCTTAACGCTTCATCCTCAAAAAACCCGCCTGATCGAGTTCGGACGTGCTTCGGCCGCCCGACGCGAACGCGAGGGTCGAGGACGCTGCGAGACGTTCGACTTTCTCGGCTTCACACACATCTGTGGGAAGACGCGGAAGAACAAACGCTTCGTCTTGTGGCGACGCACCAATGCTAAACGAATGAGTCGGACGTTGGCGGCGATCAAAGAACAGCTGAGACGCCGTCGACACGATCCGGTGGGTAAGACTGGCCGCTGGTTGGCGAGTGTGATTCGGGGGTGGCTGCAATACCACGCAGTTCCCGACAACATGCGTCGGCTCGACCAATTCGTGACGGAAGTTCCCAAGCTCTGGCTCCGGCAGCTGCAACGACGCAGCCAACGGGGTCGCGCGGCTTGGCCGTGGTCACGGATGCAACGGCTAGTCAGACGATACCTCCCGAAACCGAAGATCCTCCATCCCTATCCGAAAGACCGTTTTCGCGCTCGACTTGCGGCAAGAGCCGTATGAGGGAATGCTTCATGTACGGATCCGTGCGGGGGGCGATCGGTAACGGTCGTCCCTACCGCGATCCCCGCGCTCTTGTACACCAGACAACTTGGAGTTCAGTCTCGCGTATTGGTCGCGATGAATTCCATCAGATCTCGCAGCTGCCGATCGGTGAGCGATTTCGCGAGCCCTGCCGGCATGCTTGAAATTCCCTGCCGGCGCTGCTCGATGTCGGACTTTTGTAGTGTTATCTGCTTCGCTTTGTCGGGCGCTGTGGACGCAGTCGCCAGATCGAGTGGCAGATCGATGGTCAACTCCGTGTCCGTTTCGCCGCGCACGATGCCTTGCTGGATCGTACCATCATCCAATTGAAGCACAACAGTTTCGAAGCCCTTGGCAATTTTGGCGTTGGGGTCGAGCAGTGACTCAAGCAGGTAAGCGCGATCGCGCTGCGCTGCGATTCCGGTCAGGTCAGGTCCGACGTCACTGCCGGTTTGACCGCCGGCACGGTGACACCGTGAGCATTGTGCCGTCGGATGATTGAAGAATAACTCGCGTCCACGGGCCGCGTCACCTCCAGCGCGCGCAATCGAACGTCGGCCCAGAGAACGCTGCGCGAGGCTCGTTTCCACAGCTTGTAGACGGCTGGAGATCTGTGGGTCGCCGGCACTGAGCGCCCGCGCTACCTGGAGGAGTTCCAACTCAAGTTCCGCTGAAACCGAGCCGCTGTCGAACCTTGCCAGCCAGGCCCGCGTCAGTTGAATCGCAGCTGCGCTATCGAGGCCCGCGAGAGTCACCAGCGCCGCTTGCTTTGCAGGCATGCCACCTTCACGGAGCGTTGTCGCAATCTGCTCAATCGCCGCCGCTGGGTCAAGGGTGCCGAGGTGGCTGACTGCGTCGCTGCGAAGCTCCGCGCGAGAGGATATGAGCGCGCTGTCGACAGCCGCGCGGGCATGGTTTGAACCGCTCCTGACGACAAACCGTAACGCCTCCCGGCGTGGTGCAAGCTCCGCCGCTTCGTTGGCGACTAACGGCAGCAAGACCTCCGGTTCGAGCGTCAGTCCGTAACTGGTTGCGAGCTTCAGCGCCTCTGCCTGGATCGACCCTGACGGGTCGCGGAGCAGACTCCCGATCACCTCGCCGACGGCAGCCGCGGCGATCGCCCGGTCCCGTTTGGGGCGGTGGCGGTAGTAGCCGACGATCTTGTCAAGTGGGTCGGGCGCACTCCACTCCCCGAGAGCGGCCAGCGCGACGGAGCGCGAGTCAGGGTCGTTGCTGCGGTTGGCCGCGAAGCGCGCGACGCGCAGGGCGTCGGCTGCCCGGCCGAGACGGAGGTTGGCATTGATCAGACGTCTTAAGTGCCAATTGGCGCCGGCAGGTTTCGGTGATTCTGGTGCCGATTGGTCATCGCGCGAAACGTTGGACGGCTCCAGCGCCGCAGCGAGCGCGGGCAACGCCGCGTCGATTTCCGCGTCGTGAATCGCACGCGCACATGCTTTGACAACGTGTCGATCTGCGTCGTTCAAGAACAACGTGACGCGCGCGTCACCCTGCTTGCGCAGTGCCAAGAGCAGGCCGAGGCGGACTGCCGCCGATCGGTTGCCCGCCTGCGCTGCGAGCGCATCGCCCGGAAAACCAGACAAGCCCGACACGCACGCACTACGCAACCATGGATCGCGCTGCCGATTGTTCCGCAGGGTGTCGAGGAGCATGGGGATTGCCCCGTCGTGGCCGAGCTTGCCAACGGCAATGGCCGCCTGCGCCCGCACACGTGACGACCGGTCGGAGAGCATGTCGGTGAGTTTCCGACCAGCAGACTGCAGGCCGGCATCGCCGCAGACTTTTGCAGCCTGGGCGCGCACCTCCTCGTCGTCATCTTGCAGCAGTGGCAGCACGGTTTCCAACACTGCCGGGTCGGTCGCGGCGAGCTGACCGAGCGCCCAAATCGCATGCAGACGCGCCAGGCGGCTCTCGGAGTTCAGCGCGACGTTGGCGAGTGCGTCTGCCTGCGCGTCGCCCCGCTCGGCCAGTGCAAACTGAGCGCGCAATCGGACACGTCGATCGTCGTGGGCGAGTAGGTCCAACAGCCGTCGGTCGCCAAGTTTTTCAATGCCGTCGGCAAAAATCGTGGTCATCTCTTTGACCGCAGGCAGACTGACGGCCTCGGGCGAAAACACCGTGTAGACACGCCCCTTCTTCGAGTCGTCGCCGCCAAGATAGTCGGAGACGTACATTTTGCCATCGTATCCGAAGGCCATGTCGGTCGCCACAACGTGCCAGAAAAATTCGTGCAGGTCGACCATCTCGAATCCAGCGCCCCGCTGTTTGACAGCGAAGGAGAGGATGCCGGTGTTGGCTGGGTTGTAGCGATAATCGCACAGGAAGAAGTAGCCTTTGTACTTCGCCGGCAAGCCGAGGCCCGGATAATTCGAGAAGCCGCATGGTCCGCTGGCAACGTTGGCGACCGGCGGCACCATGAAGGCTGGCTGGGCGTCGTTCTGGGGTTCGCACATCCGCTCGCCGATCCACGGTCCGCGTCGATCCCGGTATTGGTAGCCTTGGTTCCAGCCACTGTCGGCATCTTCCATGCAGTAGACGAGGCGGGCCCGGTCGCCGCCATCGGCATTGTTGTCGCCGGCAAACAGATTTCCAAAATCGTCAAAGGCGAGCTCCTGCGGGTTGCGCAGACCGCGGTGGTAGACTTCGAGTTCGCGGCCGTCGGGATAGCAGCGAAAGACAGCGCCACGCCCCGGTGCGGTCAGCCGGTTCCCTTCCTGCGTGACAACGTTGTAGCCGCGGTCGCCGATCGAAAAATAGAGCTTACCGTCCGGACCCCAGACGAGGCCATGGAGGTCGTGACCGACGTAACCAACACGAATCCCGAAGCCATAAGCGAGCGAGTCCCGCGTATCTGCCACGTCATCGCCGTCGATGTCGCGCAGCCGCCACAGGTTCGGAATATTCGTGTACCAGACCGTGCCGTTGCGCACGATCACCCCCGCGCCAAGACCATCGAGCGGGTCGTTGAATCCGTCGGCAAAGACGACAGCTCGGTCGGCCCGTCCGTCGCCGCTAGTATCTTCCAAGATCTTGATTCGATCGGTGCCGCTACGGTACCAGCCGAGGTCGCCCTCAGGTCGGTCATGGGGGTGGCGCTTGTACATGGCCAGTCGGTCCTCGACGGTCATCGAAGCGAGGTCCTCGTGCAGGTCGGGTGGGGAGTCGACTCCGGCGCGGAGGCGGCCGATTTCGGCGACGTAGAGACGGCCCCGCTCATCGAGGTCAATCGCGAGCGGATTCGACAGCATATGCTGTTCTGACCAGAGCTCGACGCGCACCTCTGTGGGCACTTTGAACGTAGCGATCGCACTTTGGTCGACCGACTCCCCCTGCGATATCGAGGCCCCGACTCCCTCGGCCGGCTTGCCATCGTCACCCAGGTTGCCATCGTCGTCCAGTTTGCCGGCGGCCCAGAGGATGCCCCGCGTCACCATGCCGAGCCACTCGGGCGATTTCATCGTCGCATTGTGATGGCCAATCGTCGTGCCGAAGACGCGTGTTTTCTTGTCGCCGTAATGGTTGGTCCAAGCGACGACATGATCTTTCTGCGTGTCCGCCCCCCAGGCCTTGGCGAGCGGCCTCGCGGTCGGGTAGACACGATCGATCTTGTAGAGCTCGCCGTTAGGCGTGTCCCACGAAGCAGGAAAATCTTTCATGATCGGGTGCTTCGCATCGAGCAATTTCACCGTGAAGGGTCGGTGTCCCTCGTGACTCCACGAACTGACCCCGAGAAAGGCGTGCCAGCCGGCGGCCTTGTCCTGTGGGGTTCGGTAGCAGTGCATGCTGCAGTGGATGGCGACCGCTGGTACGCCGCGCTGGTGTTCGGCGAGAATCTTCTGAACGAATTCGAAATCCTTCGTGTTGGCGAAGCATTCGTTGTGGACGACAACGTCGTAACCTTCGGCCCAGCGCGGCGTGTTGTAGATCGAGACTTCGTGGTCGAGGCTGGTGCCCCCCTCATGCACGACGGTCCACGCGATCGCCGCGCGACGCGAAGTGCCCTCGGTAATGATATGCTTTTGGTTTCCGTAGTCGTGGCAGCAACCGCCGGTGATCAGCAGTGCGCGGATCTTTTCAGCCGCGGCGGCGGACGGCCCGTTCGCCACGCTAAAGACGAGCGAGAGGAGGCACACGATCTGAACTGTTCGCCGCCGGAGTTCCAATGTAGGTTTCATGGGCACCACTGCTGAGGGATCGCGTGATAAGGAATCGCGCGCGGAGGAATCAATAGTTGGCAATTCGTAGTCGGAATGACCTTGGAAACAGAATTTGTTGTAAGTCCAATCCTCCGACGCGACAAGGGCCGACCGACAAGGGGCTTATTGATCACTGCGCACCAGTACACCAAACAATCCGAAGTCCAGGAGGGCGGGGTCCGGTCCAATTTTCGGCCAATTAGCTTGTTTAGCTTAACGGCGCTTAAGCCGAAAACTTGGACCTGTCCCCTTCAGCCCCGGTAACAGCGTCGCCTCCTTGTAGACAGAGCGATCCGTAGCGCCGAGGGGGTCAGGTACCTTTTTTCGCCGCGATGTCTGTTTTGCTTTTGAAAGTTTTTGGGGGCGAAAAAAGGTACCTGACCCCGCGCACTTGTACACCAAACAACTTGGAGTTCAGGAGGGCGGGGTCTGGTCCAATTTTCGGCCAAGCAGCTTCTTTAGCCGTTTGACGCGCAAGCCGAAAACTTGGACCTGTCCACTTCGGCGCCCCATTGACTGGTGGCGAATGTAGAATGGATGTGCGACATTACGGAGAATTTGTCAGGTGCCTGGCACGGATGTCGCTCCCACTTTAGAGCGGCTGACCTGGGGATCGTATTGGGGTGCGGATCGATGATGTTCTTGTGCGAACCGAGGACGATGCGAAGAGGACCCTTCACCGACCTGGTCTCGCCGTGGCGGTCGGCAATTGTTGAGGTGCGCCCGGCTGCGATGACCGTGATGCTACTCTGTGGCGGTTGGGTCACGAGCGTCGGATGTGGCCAACGTGCCGATGACGACACGACCCTAGCGCCTCCGAAGCTTGGGCAGCACCGCGATGCAACCCCTGCGCTCGATAGTGATTTGCCCGCGGTCGAGTCGTCGATTCAGCCGGCGGGCAAAACCGCCCCAGTGGCGCTGCGTGCGGCTTCGCACCAAAAGATGTTGCAGGTGCTCTCTGGCATTCAGGAGCGATCGGCCGATGAAAATCGCTACGTCGGCGATGGACCAGCCCTCAAGCTCC
>Ga0310121_10000565_pt1 | contig 40274 bp, 38 predicted proteins | sample CB27_Tmax_986_MG_FD_203504 | JGI IMG/M metagenome (GOLD analysis project Ga0310121, IMG submission 203504) | Marine microbial communities from Western Arctic Ocean, Canada - CB27_Tmax_986 | ecosystem: Environmental > Aquatic > Marine > Oceanic | place: Canada: Western Arctic Ocean | collected...
TGGTTGGTCGTCGAACCACCTCAGACTTGCGGAGCCATTTCGCTCAATGGGCGCGATCTCGGCACGGTGGCCGGCGGCCAGCCACCGGCACGCTTCGATGTCAGCCCATGGCTTCTTGACCGGAACAAACTAATCGTCGAAGTTGAGTGTCCGAAATTCACAACGCGATTCCACGAGCCGAGCCAATCGCCCGCTGGCGGCATGGTGGGCGAAGTGCGGCTGGAAATGGAGTTGCCGCAATGGTGAACGGCGAGCCACGCACGGATTCGCGATCGTCGCTACAAAACGTAGCTCCTAAAGGTTGTATACGACCTTGTAGGCTCTATGTTTGTGTGTTTTCCTGCTGATGGGTTTGGGGCAACTTGCGAGTGTGACCCGTCGCCCTCGATTTGGAACCGTCACGTCAACAGCTAACCTTCCTAAGAACAACCGAGTCGTCATGAACCCACGAAACAGATTGGCCGCGATCGTCGCCGCGGCGACGGTCTTCAACATCCCGCTCTCAATCCCAGTGCGCGGCAACGAACCGCAAAGGCTCGACGATGAGTTGGTTTTCGATGGTTGGATCTCGCTGTTCGACGGCCAGACGTTGCACGGCTGGAAACAGGAGGTCGATGGCAACTGGCGCGTCGCCAATGGAACCATTACCGTCAGCGAAGGAGAGGTGGGACTGCTGCGCACCACGTCCCAGTTTTCCGATTACCAATTGTATCTTGAATTCAGCGCCGATGCGGATACCAACAGCGGCGTGTTTATCCGTACGTCGCCCAAACCACGCAATCCGGCCGCGGACTGCTATGAAATCAACATCGCTCCAGCGGACAATCCGTTTCCCACGGCCAGCCTCGTGGCGCGAAAACGTGCGGACTCGAAGGTTGTGACACACGATTGGCATACGTTGGAGATCACCGCCGACAGTGGTTCGATCCAGATCTCACTGGACGGAGAAACGGTTACGGACTTTGACGATCCCAACCCGCTCGGTCGCGGCTATATCGGGCTGCAACATAACTCCGGGCGCGTGGCGTTTCGAAACGTACGACTGCGACCACTGCACTTGAAGTCGCTGTTCAACGGTGAGAACTTAGATGGCTGGCGACATCATCCGGATAGCCAAAGCGAGTTTTCCGTCACCGAATCTGGGGAGCTGAACGTGAAGAATGGACGTGGTCAGTTGGAGACCGATCAATCCTTCGGTGACTTCGTCCTCCAATTGGACTGCATCGCCCATGGAGACGGACTCAACTCCGGCATCTTCTTTCGGTGCATCCCGGGCGAATTCATGATGGGCTACGAAAGCCAAATCGAAAATCGATTCAAGGACGGGGATCCGAACCAGCCACTGGATTGTGGCACCGGCGGAATCTTTCGGCGCCAGGACGCGCGCAGGGTCGTTGCCCGAGACCGGCAATGGTTTAGCAAGACATTGGTAGTGGTCGGCCCACGCATCGCCGTCTGGGTGAACGGCTATCAAGTCACCGACTGGAGTGATCAACGGCGCGAACATGAAAACCCGCGCAAGGGCCTCCGGCTCATTCCCGGATCGATCATCATACAAGGGCACGATCCGACGACCGATCTGTCGTTGCGAAATCTGCGCGCCGCGGAGTTGCCGGAGCGGAATTATTGAGACGTGGAAATGACATTCGAATGTCGCACGCCGTACACAAGCACCCATATGCCTAAAGCCAACTTCGTGAAAACATTCACAAACCATTGTGATTTTTTTCACAAGGTTTTTTTGAAAATCACACGGCCATGAGGCGTCAGTTCGATTGACGCCCGACTACGGGCCAGCCTATCCTGGAATGGAGAGGGGCGCGGCCACACCGGGAGCTTGGTGCCAGCGGTCCGACCTCTTCTTTTCAGACGAATCCGTCAATTCTTGACGTCACTCATAAGGAGCTCCAGCCATGAAGTGTCGGAATCTTTTGGCCCAGAAGGGAAATGCGATTCATCGCACCACACCCAGCAGCATGTTAGACCAAGTGGTTCGCGAGTTGGTCGACAAGCGGATTGGCTCGCTGTTGGTCATGGAGGGCGATCTCGTAAAATCACAAGCCAAAGAGCTATCCGTGGAGAATCACTATCTGAAGAGATACCTTCAGAGTTAGCTTCGCTGGAGCTTCCGCAGCTCGCGGGGCAATGGAAAGGAAACATCTTCATCGCGAATCGACCGCAGTTCGATCGTGGCATTGAATTGCCGTTGAAGGTGTTCCAAACATTGCTGGACCAGCGACTCTGGGGCGCTGGCCCCAGCGGTTACAAGGACCGTCTGGGTATCCGAAAGCCAGCTATCGTCAATGTCATCCGCGCTGTCGACGAGATACCCGGCAATGCCATTCTCGATGGCCAACTCCTTGAGCCGTTGACTATTGGAACTGTTTTGACTGCCAACCACTAAGATCAAATCCGCTTCGGAGGAGAGGACCTTCACCGCCTCTTGCCGATTCTGGGTCGCGTAGCAGATGTCTTCCTTGGGAGGACCGACGATCTGGGGAAAGCGAGTTTTCAGGCAGCGAATAATCCGTTGGGCATCGTCGACCGAAAGTGTCGTTTGAGTCAAATAGGCCAAGCGATCCGGATCAGCGACATCGAGTCGCTCCACCTCCTCGGGCGTTTCCACAAGAATGATCGCCTCGGGGGCTTCTCCCATCGTCCCGATCACCTCATCGTGACCTTCATGCCCGATCAGCACGATCGTGTAGCCGGCCTCGGCAAACCGCAGCGCCTCAATGTGGACCTTGGTAACCAGCGGACAAGTTGCATCGATGGCGTGAAGTTTTCGTTGTCGGGCGATGTGTCGTATTTCAGGAGGCACGCCGTGCGCCGAGAACAACAAATAGCTACCTTCGGGAACCGTCGCCAAATCGTCGACGAAGACAGCCCCTTTGCTTTGGAACGTCTCCACAACGTGCTTGTTGTGGACAATCTCGTGGTAGACGTAGACCGGCGTCCCGAACGCCCCGATCGCCAAATCGAGGCTCTCAATGGCCATGTTCACACCGGCACAGAAACCGCGGGGGTTAGCAAGTATCACCTTCATGACACCACCCTATCCCCAATTCCGTCTCGCGGCAACCGAATACTGAATGTTGTCCCTCCGCCGCTGGGACTGTCCACCACAATCTGTCCTCCGTGGTCAGTAACGATCCGCCACACTTTGCAAAGCCCCATCCCCAGGCCGCGTCCCGACTCGCGGCCGCTAAAATACGGATCGAACAGATGCATCCTCAAGTCGGCTGGAATCCCAGGCCCTGAGTCGGTCACCTCAATCACGACCGGCAGGTCCATCGCCGCGCCGTGATCGTCGACCCGATGGTTTCGAACCTGAAACTGAACCTCCCCCGCACCGCTAATCGCCTCCAACGCGTTCTTACCCAGCGCCTTGAGCGCGACGGTCAATTGGATTGGATCCAGCGTCACCTCGATCGGTAAATCTTGCACGTCCGCCGTTACCGTCACTGAGTTGGCCAATTCATGTCGGCCCAACTCTTGGACGACCTGCTGAACAATTCGACGAAGATCCATCGTCCGTGGTTTCAAAGTCGGTGGTTTGGCAAACAGCATCATGTCAGCGATCATTTCGTGTGCGCGAAAGGCTTGCGTATTGATCGTGGCCAATCGACGTCGCTTCTCCGGATCCGTCTCGTCATGCAAGAGGGTCTGGGCGCGCGTGGAGATATTGGCCAGCGGATTGTTGATTTCATGCCCCGCGCCATACGCCAACTCGGCAACGGCAGCGGTCTTAGCGGCCTGAAGCTCGGACGCGTAGTCTTTCTCCAATTCCGTCAACCGCAACATCCGGGCCGCCAATAACATGATCACTTCAATATCGATGGCCGCCCCGGGCTGTGTCCAATGTCGTTGCACCGACCGTCGTAAGTCTCCCCCTTGGTCCTCCTCATGCCCGCTGGCTTCCACGGGGTCGTTACCCAGCGTGTGGAGACCTGGTGATGCCAAGGCGGTTTCACCGGCGCCAGAATCCTCAAGCCGACAAAGATCCCGCGCGACTTTCATGTAGTCCGAGTAGAGGTGGGTGGAGTCTTGAGGCTCGTGGACTGAGGCCGATTCCGATTCTTGGAGCTGCAATTCGAGAACGGCCTGCCCCCACGATTCCATGTCGATCGGTTCGCTGGCTCGCACATCACGGATCCATTCTTCATCCGCTAGCAGCCCCAACAGCGGACCGCGTTTCACGGCAGCCGCCAACCCCCCCAGAGTGCGCGGGGACGAACTTGGACCGAAATGATGGTCAAGCCAAAAACAACAAGCCGGGTCTAATCTGAGTATTGACAACCAACCATCACGGACGATGTTCGTTTCTTCGTCAGCGACCATCCAGCGCAACAGAAAACGACTGGTTCCGTAACTCAGCGGAACGCGACAAACCTTATCTTCGAGCGGAAAGCTGGGAAGCCAGGACACGTGGGAACTAGAATCCTATTGTTGGGATCTTCTTTTCGAGTTGGTTGTGCATCCAAAAAAACGCGTATCGCACTTTGCGATACGCGTCGATATCTCATTGATGATGGTCGCGCAAACTCGGCGGTCAAGTCGCGGTGGGTACCGACTCCAACTCGAGCAGTTGGCAAACTCGTTCGAGGAGCTTCTCCACTGTGAACGGTTTTTGCACGAAATCGTTGGCCCCAGCCTCCTTGAGATCTGCAATCTTGTCTTGCTCGACCATTCCCGAAATACATATGATTCGCACGTCATCCAAGGCACCGTCGCTACGCACGCGTTGGCATACCTCTTTCCCGTTGATGTCCGGCAGCATAACATCCAGAATCACAATGTCCGGACGAAACTCCTTAACCAACATGCCGGCGTCAAACCCGTTGTCGGCCGTACGAATGTCGAAGCGACTATCTCGTGCGAAAACCTCGGCTAGCAATTCGACAAGCTCTTCATCGTCATCGACGATCAGCACTTTGCGTTTGCCGCTTTCGAGGGCATCCGTGGGAATGCCATTGTCTTTCATGAAGGCGAAGAGCTTCTCACGTGGGATTCTGCGAAATCGGCTACCCGGTACGCGAAAGCCCTTAAGTTGTCCAGAGTCGAAGCAGCGAATAATCGTTTGCTGGCTAACCTTACAGATTTTCGCCGCTTCCCCCGTCGTAAAGACCGTCTTCATGGAATTGAGCACCCTTCCTTAGCCGAAGTCTGGACGTAGTTTCGAGGGTCGGCGGTCGGCGTCTGCTACCCAGCTAACCCTAGTTCCGAAGGAACCGACGCGGTTGAAACTAGCCCCTAGCTCCCTCAATCCTCGTAAAGCTGCCAAATGCATCCATCCGTCCAGGCTTCCACGGGACTTTTGTTTTGACAAGTCCAGCACGTTCTTCCATGCTTACCGAACTCGCCATCTGCCCCGGATTATATAAACCATCACGGTTGAGTCAAGATTGATCTCACGCTTGCAAATGCATAACCGAAAAGGACTTAGGCACGATTGGTCGGACTTTTCAGGGGCAAAACGAGTCGACGAAGAAAACTACGGGGATTCTCCAAATTGACTCAGCCGACCAGAATCCGGTTCGTTTGCCACCAGACCAGCCGGCTCATCTCCCCTTCCCGTCGGAAACGCGCGCTGACGATGTAGCCTTCCCATTTGACCAAATACAGTTTATCCAGCGGGCGAGGTTTTGCGCGCACCGCTTGAAAACAGGCCCGACCGGATAATGCCTTGTCGCGCACCAGACGGCGGGCACCCTCTTCGACCCCAAGACGGGGCTGATGAAAACCTCATACCTCGTAGAGTCCTATTGTAGCGCGATAGCATTGAAAAATGAGAAATAAAAAAGTGCAAAATGCAAAATCATTCCTGGATAATTTGCATTTTGCAGTATTCATTTTGCATTTTCCAATTCCCCTGCAGCGCAACAAACACAAAGCACACCATTTGCTCTAAATAGTCCATATTCCAGCCTTTTCATCAGCCCACCCCAAGACGGGGTGTTGACACCTTCTACGTTGACCCTGGCACTTTGCGCCTTCGCGGCTTTGCGCGCGAAATAGGTCGAATTCTCGCGCAAAGACGCCAAGGCGCAAAGCAGAGGGTCGCCGGGGCTGGCTATCGCTTCGATTGTCAACTACTTGAAGTCGGCCTAGGCAGAATTGAGACGATCCCCGAGGGCGACTAACGACTGCGTCCGTAACGCCCTTCCAAATACGCCGTCAGCAGCGCAATGTCCGCTGGCGTGATCCCGCTAACTCGGGCCGCCTGCGCTAGATTGATGGGTCGTACACGCGTCAGTTTCTCCTTGGCTTCGGCACGGAGATGAGAAAGTGCCGAGTAATCGATCGCGGCGGGAATCTTTTTGGTGGACATCCTCTTTTGCCGGTCCACCTCGGCGTCCTGGCGAGCAATGTAGCCCTCATACTTGATGTCAAATTCCACCTGTTCCGCAACGTCCGGGGACACTCCGCTTAGTTCAGGACAGGTTTGGACGAGGCTCTCCCATGTCACTTCTGGACGCTTGAGCCGATGGGCCAGGCTGCCTTCTACCGTATGGACCGTTTGCAAGCCGTTGGTCACACGGTCGATCTCTCCTTCTTTGATTTCTAGGCGGCGAAGCCGCGTTTCATCCACCAAACCGAGCTCACTAGCCATGCGGGTGAGCCTCCGATCGGCATTGTCTTGTCGCAGCCGCAATCGATACTCGGCGCGGCTGGTAAACATTCGATACGGTTCGTCGACCCCCTTGGTCACCAGGTCATCGATCAAGACACCTATATACGCCTCGTCGCGGGCCAGCACCCACGGCGACTTTCCGCGCTGGAGAATCGCGGCGTTGGCTCCCGCGACCAGTCCTTGCGCGGCGGCTTCCTCGTATCCAGTGGTGCCGTTGATTTGTCCGGCGAAGAAGAGGCCGCCGACGGTTTTGGTTTCCAGCCACGGCTGTAATTGGTGGGGCGGACAGTAATCGTATTCCACGGCGTATCCATAACGCATCACCTCAGCGTTTTCCAGACCCACAATCCGGCGAAACATTTCGTCTTGGACATCACGCGGGAGACTCGTCGAGACTCCATTCACATAGTACTCCTGCGTCTGTCTCCCTTCGGGCTCTAGGAACAGTTGATGCTGTGACTTGTCCGCGAATCGTACAACCTTATCCTCAATCGAGGGGCAGTACCGAGGACCGCTGGAGTTGATCTGTCCGCTGTACATCGGGGCTCGCTCGAGATTCTCCCGAATCAACTGATGAACCGATTCGTTTGTGTACGTGATCCAACAGGGCAGTTGCTCGACCGCCAGGCGGTCGGTCATATACGAGAACGCCCGCGGCTGATCGTCACCCGGTTGGATCTCGCAGCGTTCAAAGTCAATCGTGCGACCGTTGATACGCGGGGGCGTGCCTGTCTTGAATCGAGCCAACTCGAAGTTCAACCGCGCGAGAGCTCCGCTGATACCAGCCGTGGTGCCCTCACCCGCCCGTCCACCCGCCGTCGTCGCCTCACCGGTATGCATGATCGCCTGCAAGAAGGTCCCGGTCGTGAGAATCACCGCCGGCGCGCGATAGGTGGCCGGACCTCGTACCTGGACTCCGACGATCCGTTTCGTCACGGGCCGTGAATCATTAATCAACGACGGCGAGTCTTCGACCAACAGATCTTCCACGGTCTCCTGGCGAAGCGCCAAGCCCGGCTGCTCTTCCACGATCCTTTTGATCTCTTGCTGGTAAGCTTTCTTATCCGCCTGCGCCCGCGGACTGTGCATGGCGGGGCCCTTGCGGCGGTTGAGCAGCCTGAATTGGATACCTGTACGGTCGATTGCCATGCCCATGGCACCGCCAAGCGCGTCCACTTCGCGGGCAATCTGGCCTTTCGCGACACCGCCGATGGCCGGATTGCAGCTCATCTGGCCGACGGTATCCAGGTTCGTTGTCAAGAGGGCGACTCGAGCGCCCATGCGGGCCGCGGCCAAAGCGGCTTCGGTACCAGCGTGGCCGGCACCGACCACCAAAACGTCGTAGTCGTAAGCAGGTGCGGTTCGGCTCACGAGAATGAGTCGCGCTCAAATGCGGCAGCCAAGCGGTCCAGTACGGCTGCCTCGGAGTTTGAGATTTTACTACCCAAGCCAAGGAATCCGCCGGTCGCCTCGGCAACCGAACGTGCACGATTCAGTAGGCCCATTCGGATGGCCTCCACCGTTTCCGGTGAATTCTCGGCAACAACGGCGGCGATGTACTCACTCCAAGCTTGTAACAATGACTCGTCCGGTTTCTGCTGTAACCAGGATTCGAGCAAGCGCCGCGTAGCGGTCCCTTCTCCGGCGCCATATTGCGTGGCCGCCTCCAGCAGCGCCTCACGCTCCTTATCGTCTAAATTGCCGTCGGACCAGGCTACCTCGACTAGCGGTGCGGTCGCCAATGCAGCCACCGTTTCTGGCGACACACCCAGTTCCACGAAAAGGTCCAATACCGCTTCGTCCTGTATCCCCGACACGGATGCGAGCTCTTCCCGCATGCTGTCGGACTGGTTCTCTTGTTTTAATTGATCGATCAGCTGTTGATCGACGTTTCGAAAAAAGGAGTCTTCCAATGCCTTTCCACGTTCACGCCAAGCGTCGCCCGTCATACTCCGCATCTCCTCGCTTCGTCGGCCATCGATCCAAGGCACATTCATACTACCGATGCTTGGAGCGCCTCCGACAATTACCTGGTAGTTGGTTCTGGTGCTTGCCCGCCCGACGTCTGGCGACTCACTCTTCGGCGAGTGTCTGGTCGCGAAACGATTCAGCTCCGTCACCAGTCAGGAATCGGATACGCCCTGTCCGGTCTTATCTATTTATACCGCAAAATCGACTGGTAGGCACGACCGGCTGCGACAGTATCACACCGTCAGCTTACGCCGCCTCGGATCCGCCGTTCGATTTCGGCTCAAGATCGAACAAACCGAAGATTTCGGACTGCGAAAGACCTAAACTCTTGCCCGTTTCAGCATGCGAAAGGACGGCCTCAAAAATCTCACGCTTGTGCTGTAACACCTCGTCAATGCGCTGTTCGATGGTACCGTTGACGAGAAAACGGGTAATCGTGACCGGCCCGGCCGACCCGATCCGGTGAGCTCGATTGATCGCCTGGTCCTCCACCGCCGGGTTCCACCAGCGATCGAAGAGAAAAACGTACTCGCAGAATTGCAGGTTCAGACCGACACTCCCCGCGCCATAGCTCATCAGTAGGGCGTGGCAACTGGAGTCTTCGTGGAATTGGCGTATGACTCCCTCACGGGCCCTGGATGGAATCTTGCCGTGATACTGCCGCGGATTCAGATGGGCCAATTGTTTGGAGAGTCGATGAATCGTCTCCACCCATTGGCTAAAGACAATCGCCTTCTTGCCACTGGCCGCCACCTCGTCAAGGTCCGCCGCCAGGCGTTCCAACTTGGAACTATCACCCGAGGACGGGTCAAAATTGCAAATCTGCTTGAGCCGTAAAACCAACTCGAATACATGTTGGATCGAAATCCCTTCACCCAAATCGTTCAACCGCATGACCCCTTGTTGTTCCGCCGATTCATACGTCGCACGCTGGTTCGGCGTAAGTTCCACAATCGCGTCACGAAACAGTTTTGGCGGTAGGTCGTCGAGGACTTTGTCTTTAGTTCGACGAATGATGTAGTCAGCTGCCTTCTCGGCAATCCGGCGCGGCTTCATCCCCGCATTCAACGAACCTGGGGCCAAGAATTCGAAAATCCCCACAAGATCCTCGACACTGTTTTCAATCGGCGTCCCGGTCAAAGCCCAACTCCGGTTCCTGCGGACCTCGCGCGCCACCTGACTGGTCGTACTGGCTCGATTCTTGATCCGCTGGGCTTCGTCAAGGACCATCAAGTCGAAACGCAGATCGGAACGACCCAATACCTCGCGGTCGCGCACCATCAGCTCATAGTTGGTCACTTTGACCGGCGTGTCCGTCTCCAGCCATTGCCATCGCCTACGATGTTGCGGACCTTGAATGACCTCCACCGGTACCTCCGGCGCCCATAGCGCGAACTCGCGTTGCCAATTCGTCACTAGCGGCTTGGGACAGACCAAGAGAATTCGTCGCGCTTCCCCGGCTCTCAACAATAAGCGAATCGTGGTGATGGCCTGCATGGTTTTGCCTAACCCCATCTCGTCCGCCAAGATTGCGGCATATCGGGGATAGAGAAATCCGATGCCTTCCATTTGATAGGGAAATGGTTGGAACGGAAAACGGAGCGATTCCCGCCGCAGAACGGACTCCAACGGCGGCTGCAGCACGTAATACAAACGGTCCTGCAGCCTGATGACATCGCTTGGTGGCGTGATGCGTGTGCAGCTGGAAGGCACCGACGGTTGTGGCTGAAAACCGTCGGCCGATGGATTCTTCCGTGAAGGGCTCGCGGACTCAAACGAGTTGGCCACCGTCGATTCAAACGTGAAATGGTAGGTCTTGATCTTGGTCGATTTGAAAGAGACGGAAATGGTCTTCGGCGTGGGAATCCGCAGCTCGATTGACTGGGACGAAATTCTGTCAAGTCGTCGTAACGCGTGATCCCAGCCACTAAAAAACAGTTCGACCGGCAGTAGGTCCTCAGGGGGTGGGAGAGGCTGGTCGTCTGGTGGCTGCGTTGTCATACCTGTCCGTCGCTACGCTTCTTGATGCGCTTCGGCCAATGCCTGATGAATGCGCTCGAAAGGCTCGGCAAGATCCAAAACCAACTGCATCTCCTCCCAGCGACGCGTGATCGTCTGCTGGTCCTCGCTGTATTGCGTCTCCAATCCGAGCTGATTGGCGCCCAGTGAAAAAAGGACGAGCTTCGGCTCGACGGGCTGCGCGTCATGTGGACTGTCGAGACGCGGCATCCCCGCCTCTCGAGCAGATCCTGACGGGTTCTCGCAGTCGTCCGTCGAGGCCGTGTCCACCAGGCAGATCGGCATTTCGACCGAGTCGCGTACCGATAATACCGGAGCGACATCTGTAATAATCAACTGGGGCTTGGTCGTCGATTTGTTGATCAGCGTGGACCCGATTCGTTCACCGTACATAAACGGACGAAGCGTCGGTCCATAGAGAATCTCCTGAGCGCGGTTTGGCTTCACTGGAGCCGTGCATTGAAACTCAACCGGCCGCCCGCGTTGATTTAAAACCAGATAGCCTCCCAGCCAGCCCGCCTCTTCGTGTTCAACGACGGTCAGAAAACCTACGGTCGCGGATGGGCGAGGCTTTTCGATCAGCATGGTGCTGGGCGTCGTCTCTTCTTCAGGCGGCACTGGGAACGGGCAGGGACCTGTTACAAAGTCGGCGTACTCGTCACATGGACTTTAACGATGAGTCTGCCCACAGACCCAGATGCTAGCTTCCTGATGAGCCATTTGGGTACCGAATGCCGTCGATTGCTCGATCCTGATGGTAGACAGCTACCACCCCGCGAGCTTATACTGATACTTGACGATGGATCGACGAATCAAAGCAGATGCTAGCACAAAGGGGTATTCTCGAATGGCTCAAGACTCTCAACCGAGTCCGTTTTTCACTCACATCGACGTTTCAACGCAATCGTCCATGGACTCCAACCAGGGGGGGTCAGAAGGGCTCGTCCAGGTGAGTTCGCTGTTGCACCAATTGGTGGCTACACAGACGAGACAGAACGAATTATTGGAAGAGCTGATCCAACAAACCACGGCGGCTCAGAAACAGCGAGCGAACGAATTGGGACAATGGAAGGATTCAAATCCACATTTGGCACGTCGATGCCGAGCGGCGGCGGAAGCGTTGAGCCATGTGCAGACTGACTTTCTTGAGAAACTCACCGACGAGATCACCGATAACGCCGAGGACTTTGTCGAGGGCGATTTCTTGATGAATGAATTCGTGGACCGGTACGGCCCCCGTCTGGCCCATCTCAACGGCGTCCTGCAGGTTCTATCTCAGCTGAGCAGCTCGTCGAACGTCGCGACAGGCCCGCCCTCCCATTGAGCTGGCAACTGTCGGCTCTAGCCATGGTATCGCGAGTCGGCTCTAGGCAGCTTGCGTCGGCTCTAGGCAGCTTGCGTCGGCTCTAGGCAGCTTGCGTCGGCTCTAGGCAGCTTGCGTCGGCTCTAGGCAGCTTGCGTCGGCTCTAGGCAGCTTGCGTCGGCTCTAGGCAGCTTACGTCGGCTCTAGGCAGCTTACGTCGGCTCTAGGCAGCTTGCGTCGGCTCTAGGCAGCTTGCCGTGAATCGTGTCGATTAGCACGCGATTCAGTGGCGTCGATTTCGACGATTGGCAGCCCGAAAGTTGGCGCCGGTGTGGTTTCTTTGACTTCAAAACTCCGTTGGTCGGGGGCGGTCGACGAGTTGAGGCCGATTCCGAACCGTTGCAAAACGGGCCATAGCAGATGGGCATTTTCTTTCAGCCAACGCGAGCGGAAATAGTATTTTGTGAAGCACCTGGCGTGGTATTCCGCCACCTGATCGGCCGTCAAGTGGTGGTATTTCATGACAGGCGTGTATTCGTTGTATTTCGAAAAGTCGAAATGCGCAATCTGATCCTTCACCTGGTCAAAAAACTCGGTTCCCGGGTAAGGAGTCACGACGTTGAAATTGGCGGCCGTCGGATTCAAAACACGAGCATAGTGCAGCACGTTCATGATGCTGTCTTCGGTGTCTTCGGGAAAGCCAACCAGGAATTGGCAAACGGTCCGAATCCCGAGACGTCGGGTGAGCTGCATGAAATCACGTTGCTTCTGGTCCTGGACAGGCGGACGTTTGTAGCGTTTGAGTTTTTCGACGTCCGGAGATTCCACCCCGACCGTGATGCTGGTCAGCCCGGCACTCTTCAGCTCACGAAGCAGGTCCTCCTTGAGCAGATCGATGCGCCCTTCAATGGAGAATTGGACCTTGAACGGAAGCGCGCGGATCGCCGAGGCCATGCGGATCGCCCGTTTCCGATCCAACCCAAACAAAGGGTCACGGAATTTGAACGAGCGAAAACCGAACCGCTGGGATTGGTAGCGCACTTCGTCCGCCACCAATTCCGGATCCCGAAAACGGGTCTTGTTTTCGATGATAATGTAGGGGCAGTAGTTGCAGGTGAACGTGCAGCCACGGCTCTGTTGAACATACGCGGTCGGAAATTGGGTGAAATCGAATTTGGTGGAAAATTTTTTGTAGGGAAATGGCGACCAATCACAGTAGGGAAGCTGGTCCAAGTCCCGCACGGTGCCCACATCGACGACCTGTTGGTCACTATTGAGAACATCGTCGATTTTCCACAATAGCTGTTCCGCTTCGCCGCGGGCGATCTTGACGTTAAGATTCTCAAACGCTTCGGGGAGTGCGTAAGCGGTTTTGCCGGTGACGATGATTTGGGCCGATGGATTGTCATGCAAAATTCTCTGCATCTCTTCAATTTCATAACCCAACGTAATCAACGCAGGATTGAAGACATAGAGATCCGCCTGAGGAGCCTCGTCCAGGCAGTAGTCGACAGTATGTCCCAGTCGATTGAAGATGGCGGCCAGATACGCGAAATTCATGGCCACGGGGCGATAATCACGCATAAACCAACGCCGCACTTGCCGCCCACGCAATCCGCCTCGACCGGAGTACATGCCCATTCCCAGTCCGCCAGCGAAATCTTTCTGGGCGTCGTTGCGCCGTGTATCCCAAAGAACTACATGCATTGGTGACTTCCTTGTCAGCTCGGTACCACGTGGCCCGGTTCCCACAAATTAGGCGGCACGCCGCGTAGGCATGGGAACCGTCTCCGGTTCCTCTTGCCTAATCGAGACCTCTTTGACCATTCGACCCACGAACGTTACACGACCACCTGGCCCCAAGAAATAGCGAATTCCTCGCCACCGCGTGCTGGAATAAAAAGCCGATCCAATGAGCACGATTAGGTGAGCCAGTCCCGTTAGCGGACCTAAGAGGATGTCAAATGCTCCCGCCGTCCTCAGCCGAGGCCACTGGTCCGGAAAACGCGTCCGTCCGCGGTCCTGACGCAGCCAATGACGAAAGCAACTTAATCCGTAGATGAACGTGAAGACAGCGAGTCCCCACCAACCGATGACGTCTCCGGTGGCTAGCAGATAAGTGCCCACCGCCAGACTTCCCCAAAGGCCAAGTTGGAAGAAGCCCAGCGACACCAAAGCCAACATCCACAGGTCGACAGTGTATCGACGCCCGAGGAGAAACTGGCGGTGCAGAAACTCCCACGCCTGCGACCAATTCATGTCGAATTCGTTCTTAACCACGCATCGTGGAGAAAAGGAGGTGCCCAAACCCGATGAACGCAAGGCCCGAGTGGTCACCAGGTCTTCGCACAGCGTGCTCATCCAGGCGCTGCGGAGGCCAACCGCATCGTAAATCTCACGTCGAATCGCCCAAGAGCCACCCCAAATCAGCATATGTTTGCCTGGCCCCGTTAGCGCCATGGCAGCGCTATTGATGGCGTATACGATCAGGTTAGGCAATGAATTACGAAGCGGAACCATCCATCGATATCCGGTTGTCGCCCCTACTTTGGGTTTGTCCAACCCGAACACGAGCGAACGCAACCAATCGCTTTCCGGACGGGCATCCGAATCGACAAAGGCCATGACATTGAATTTCTTGTCCAGTCCGTCAATTGCCTGGATCAGATTGTGGTTTTTCTGACCGCAGTTGATGGTGTGTCCCGCGACCACCAACTGGGAGGGTACCTGTTGGTATTCACCGCGGAGGCGCTGGATGGTACTGACTGCGGGGTCTTTCTCACTCTCGACAACGAAAAATGCCGAATAATTAGGGTGGTCCTGCAGAAACAGATGCCTGAGGTTTTCAGCAAGATTAATCTCCTCCCCTTTGCAGGGTATGATCAGAGCGATCCTTTGCGACGGTAAAACGCCGCTCAACGGCGCATGTTGGCAGCTCCGCGCGAAACGACGGTTTTCGAACGTCGCCAACGCCATCAGGACGGCATAACCAAAGGCAAATGTTGCCGGGAGAATCAGTGCGATCGTGAGTGGCCAGTTTTGCATCGGTGTCATTGGTCGGAGAGTGATATACCAGTACAACTCAATTCAGCCATCGGCAATGCGACGAGAAATGCATGAATGCAATCCGCAAAGTTTTTCATATCGCTAAACTTTGCCAAAACCAGGAATAGTGGGTATTCTAGTAGACCCTTCGACGGAATAAATCGATTCGACTTTCTGGTTGGGACTTGCCAGCCAACGACTGATTAACGTTGAATGAGAACGCTAGTGCTGCCAGCAGCACCCTAACGCTAGTGCTGCCAGCAGCACCCTAAATCGAAGCAACCTATCCACAAGCGAATCCACTGACACGATGAACTCACCTCTACCACCCGACGTCGCCGTTGATCCCGTCCGCATCGCCGAATCCAAGGCATTGTTAGACAGCCACGCACGTGAAACAGTTCAGTGGCACTTTAGCGAAGAGACGGGTTGTCCGTTTTGGCTACGGAAGCGTCAGGAATTGAATTTTGACCCTCTCAAAGAGATCCAGTGTTTCGATGACCTGAAGAAATTTCCACTCTTCGAGGATGAGTGGTTGCGTGGCGGTCCAGTGAATCGCTGGATTCCTAAAGGCTTGGCTGGAAAACCCGCTTATGTCTTTGAGACGGGCGGGACGACGGGCATCCCCAAGAGCCGTGTGGTCATTGACGATTTCCGTATCGACTATGAACTTTTCAGCGAGACACTCCCCGACGAATACTTTCCACGAGGTGCCAACTGGTTGATGCTCGGCCCTTCGGGTCCACGTCGTCTGCGATTAGCCGTGGAGCATCTTTCTCAATTTCGTGGCGGAATCTGTTTCTGCATCGACCTCGACCCGCGTTGGGTAGTGAAGCTCATCAAAAAGGGTTGGATGGAGCACCTGGAGGCTTACAAAGAGCATTGCATTGACCAAGCGATCACGGTTCTGACGGCCGGTCACGATATCAAGTGCATATTTGCCACGCCTAAGCTCCTGGACTCCCTCGCCTTGGCATTGGAGGATCGAGGCACCAGTCTGGGAAAAATCGGCATCACGGGGATTTTCTCCGGCGGTACCGAGTTCACTCCTCAATGGACACGTTACGCGGTGGAAGAGTTGTTTGGCGGACCACCGGAACAGAGCGGGATCTACATGACCCCAACCTACGGGAACACCTTGATGGGGTTAGCCTGCAGCGAACCGGTCCGCGCGGAGAACCAGTACAAGATCGCCTACCACGCGCCGCTACCACGCGCGTACACCGAAGTGGTTTCGTTTGACGATCCCAATGAGTCGGTTCCCTACGAAGACACCGGACGCGTAAAACTGACAACTCTGACGAAAGAATTCTTCGTACCCGGATTCTTGGAGCGCGACGAAGGAGAGCGCGAACCTCCACATGAAAAATACCCGTGGGACGGCGTCAGCGGTGTGCGTCCATTTCACGGCTTCGCGTCATCCACCACGGTGGGCGTATACTGATGGGATCATTATCCGTGGCAGCAACCTTACGTCACTATTCGAACCACGTTTTTGGAATTCCGACATTCATCAAGACTGCGACAAGACTATGACCTCACCTCCTTCCTCGACTTCCCTCGTACTGACCATCATTGGCACGGACCGTCCGGGCTTAGTCGATTCTTTGGCCGAGGTCGTAGCCAACAACGGCGGAAATTGGCTGGAAAGCCGTATGGCGCACCTTGGGGGCAAGTTTGCTGGCATCGTTCACGTGGAGGTGGCTGGCGCGAACGGCGAGGCGTTGATGGCCGCCCTGAAGCAACTGGAGTCAGAAGGGCTGCAGGTCGTTTCCGAGCACGATGCGAATCCGCCAACGGAGACCGGTTGGACGTTAGTCACTTTGGATGCCGTTGGCAATGATCGACCCGGAATCGTACGGGATGTGACGCACGCGTTGGCGGAGCGCAACGTCAACGTCGAGCAGTTCGAGACGGAGTACACCACCGCCCCGATGAGTGGCGGCTCGATATTCAAAGCGACGGCCAAACTACGTCTGCCACCGGAAGTTCCGGTCACCCAACTTCGAGACGACCTGGAATCACTGGCTGGGGACATCATGGTGGACATCAAGATCCGCCCAATGGACGACGATCGACCTTGACATTTCCCACCCCATCCTCGATGATCCGCCACCCAGATCTCGACGAATGAAAGGATGCTCGTCATGTTCCACGTTAACCGAGCCAGCTTGTGCGCTTTGCCCATTCTCCTCTCCGCGACGTCCGGCTTCGCTGATGAAACCACTAAGGGCTGCCACTTCGTTTATCGCGCGGCGGTCGTTGGAGAGCGGATCGCCCAGCAAGTCGTGATCCACTCGGACGTCCAATCGACGATCAGCCAGTCGGATCAGGTCGTGTCCTCCGAGGAACGACGAGTCCGCACGGAACAGCTGCGTGAAATTACGGTGCTGGAGGCAGATCGTCAAAAGTCCGTTATGGTACAGCTGACTTATCGCCAGGCAAGGATCATCGACAGTACCCAACCCGACGCAATCCGCACGCGACCACAGGCTGTCGCCAACAAGTCGTACATCGCGTCTCGTCGGCGCGACGAGCTAATCGTGACTTATCCGGACGGTACTTTGCCTCCTCGTAAAGAGTTGGACATTGTCGAAGCCAACATGAGATCGGTTGGCAAACCGAATCCGCTGGCGCTATTCCTCCGCGACCGTACCGTCCAAGTCGGCGAACGGATGGAGCTGCCACCGGAATTGGCCAGGGAGCTGTTTGGCGAAAAAAGCGCAGCCGAATCAGCACAACGCATCACACTGGATCTCCAGTCCCTGCAAACGTTTGACGGGGCGCAGTTCGCCGTTCTGGAGATCACCATGGTAACGGACGACGGAGAGCCACAGACAGGGACACTGGTCGTCGAGACGTCTTCCTGTCGCACTCGCTCGATCAACTTGAACACGATCGTGGACACGGAGGTTCGGCGTGGCCCCGACGGTCACACCTTTCTGGTGACCAATCGTGGCACGGCCCATGTCTCCGTCCAGGCGACCTATCGGGTGGCTACTCGATCCAAACCGGCGATTCGGCAGCCAACTCGTTGAGAATGCCCTGCAGATCCTGGCCGATACGTTGCATCAGCGGATCAACCTTGGCAGCTCGATCTCGGTTCACATTGACTTCGATCGCCTCGCCGACGTCCATCACACATTTGAGGTGGCCATGGGTGCGAACCTTGTCAGTGAGGTCCTCCTCGAAACGCTCAACCGTCTCCAACAGCCGATCCACGCTGGGCCTTTCCGTGACGTAGTCGGCAGGGTAACTCGCGACTTGTTGCGCTAAGTAGATATTGGCCAACTGGTCCCATCGTCTCATGCGTTCCGCCTCGTCGACATCGCCGCGAACCATTTCGGGCATTATCTTCACGCGAAGATTCTTCACCCGTGGCACAACGTCGTCGCTCAGCGGACCTCCCAACCACTCCTCTTCCAACGGATTCAAGAGCTGGTTGACAAGGTCCTCCAACCGTTGCTCCAGATTCTCGACCCCCGGGCTGGCCATGAACTCGATCTCCTTGAGTGCCAAAAGCCCCTGGCCAATCTTTCCGATCCGTTCGATCAATGGCAGCTTGCCCCGCGGTCGCCATGTCAAACGGTGCTCGATATCGGACAAAACCGGTTCGACCGCGGCCGCCAAATCTCCGCCAAACAGATACTTGATCCCGACGGGGTGGATGACCACCTTTCCATGTCGTTGCCCGCGGACGCGTTTCTTGGCCGCCGAGCGGGCCATGAAAGAGACACCGTCCAGCAGAGCCTGGATCCGATCATTGGACCGGAACACGGCTCCCTCGGGAAAAACCACCAAGGGGCGCTCCGCCTGTTCTAGAATGCGAATCCCTTCGTTAATCGCGCGGCGGTCGATTCCCTCACGGTATATGCTGAACGCGCCCATTTTGGGAATCGCCCAGGCGCTAAACCAATCCTGTTGGAATAGATGCCAGCTGGCCATCACAAATACATGGCAGCCGACTTCGCGGGCCAAGGCCCCAATGACTAACCCGTCACACGGCCGAGCGTGATTGGGCGTGAGCATGATTCCGTGACCAGCGTCGATAGACTTGCGAAGTCGCTCACTGTGTCGACACTCGAGGGACTCGACACCGTATCGGCTGCGAAGGTGCCAGTCCACCAACCGCAGCCGTTGGATCCACCAAGGCCACCACGTGCCTCGGTGCGGCGGTATGAATTGGTAGGGCTTGTCGAAGACGATCTCTTGCATCGGTGGGGAATCTAAAACAGTTTCGAAAGCTGCGAGTTGTGCTGAACCCATTCAATCTCGGTCACCGTACCCGCGCGGATGGCTTTCATGCCAATTCCAAGCCGTGTCAACAATGGAATCAATGTCGGTGTACTGGGGTGTCCAATTCAGCACGGACTGAGCCAACGACGAATCGGCCACCAGTTCGGGTGGGTCACCAGGGCGACGGGCTACAGTCTGCTCTGGAATGTCGCGGCCACTGATGCGGCGGCAGGCATCGATAACCTCACGGACACTGGTACCTCGTCCAGTCCCCAAATTGAGACAAAGTCCCTGGCCCGACTGTAACTTGTCCAACGCCAGCAGATGTGCGGAGCCCAGGTCATCAATATGAACATAGTCTCGGATGCAGGTGCCGTCTGGAGTCGAATAATCGTCACCGAAAATGGAGATCTGATCGCGCTGTCCCAAGGCAACTTGCAGCACGATCGGAATCAGGTGGGACTCCGGATCGTGATCTTCGCCAATTTCACCTGACGGGGAAGCGCCCGCCGCATTGAAGTAACGCAACGCCGCGTAGCCCCATCCATAGGCGCGAGCATAGTCGGCCAGCGCCTTTTCGATGACGAGCTTGCTAAATCCGTACGGATTGATTGGCTGTTGCTCTTCCTTCTCAGTGATGGGAATGGTAGCCGGCTCGCCATAGGTCGCCGTGGTGCTGGAGAAGACAATACGTCCGACCTCCGCGGCGCGCATCGCCTCCAATAGGGCCAACGTCGCGACGACGTTGTTACGATAGTAGCGATCCGGATGCTGCATAGATTCGCCCACTTCGGCAAACGCGGCGAAATGCATCACTGCCTCAATCCGTTTTTCCTTCAGGATCTCAACCAGTTGGCCCTCGTCGGCGACTTCACCTTCAATCAAACGACCATCGGGCACCGCCTGACGATGACCGCGGGACAGATTGTCGTAGGCCCATACTTCGTGTCCTGACTCGAGCAGCAATCGAACTGCGTGAGACCCGACATACCCGGCACCGCCGGTAACCAGGATGTGCATCCAAACATGCTCCTTCGTGTTCTCTTTGGGCCGCCGCTTGGGTCTCCACGCCGATTCGATCTCGACCCATCTCCCCGCGCGCGGTAAGCGGAGACATTTCGCCTTGTGCGACTCTTCAAAGTGTCACAACCGCTCCAAATAGACTCGATTCGCAACCTTAAATCAATACGATCGACTGAGAGGTGGAATTTCATCCGATTGCCCGCGTCCGCTATATCACCTTGAAGCCATACAGGTCGAGATGCCGAATTCATCGAATGGGGCCTTTCCTCCCTCTGAAGCAACGATATCCTTACGGAAAACCGCGGCACCCATCCACCGTCATGGCAACCAGCAAACGCAAGCTCTTGAAGACCCGAGCTCGATCAGCGCCGAATGAGGCCGTTCGCTGGTTGGACCCATTCATTCACTATCTGCGGACTGAATGTCATCTGGCCGAGAATACCTGCGCCGCTTACCAGCGAGACATCCAGCGTTTCTCAGTCTGGTTGGCCAAGAAGCACCTGGCGTCACTTAGTATCGCGGAACTCTCGGACTATGCGGCTTGGCTACACGATCGGGATTTGGCTTCGACCAGCATCGCGCGTCACATTGTCACGTTGAAGGTCTTCTTTCGGTACCTTCAACTGGAGGGAGTGATCAACGAAAACCGTGCGGAGCTGTTGGGCAGCCAACGACTTTGGGAGCGTGTCCCCGAGGTTCTCTCACCCAATGTCGTCGCCGAGTTCCTTCTGGCTCCCAAACCTTCTGACACTTTCGTGTTGCGAGACCGAGCCATGCTCGAATTACTCTATGCGACCGGTTGCCGCGCCTCGGAACTGTCCAATCTCAATACCTCGGACGTGCACCTTGACGATGCCTTTTGTCTTTGCCACGGCAAAGGGGACAAGCAACGGTTGGTCCCGCTCAATCCGACTGCCATTCAAGCCGTTCGTCTCTACATGGAGAAACAGCGACCGGAGCTGGTCGCCATCGCGCCAACGTTACCGAGTTGGCTCTTGTTGTCTCGACGTGGCTGGCGTCTGCGGCGCGAGGCGATCTGGGAGTTGGTGAAGAAATATGCCGCGAGGGCAGGCATTTCGGCAACGGTCAGCCCCCACACGATGCGGCACAGCTTCGCCACGCACATGCTGGCCGGCGGCGCCGACCTCCGCCAGGTCCAAGAGCTACTGGGACATGCCAACATCACTACCACCCAGTTATACACCCACGTGGACGCTTCTCGGCTGAAAAAAGTCCACCGAATGTTTCACCCGCGTGCGTGAAGGTGGGCCAACGGTGAATTAGCCCGGATTTCTCATACAGATCGTCGCGAACGGTGGTAAGTCGTCGGATGGCAAGGAAGGCGAGCCATTCGGCGTAAAACGTATTGTCCATAGGTTGAGGATCCAATTGGGAAGCCGGACGCTGCCAGACATGGTCTTGGCCTGGGCTGATGAAAAAGCCGGAATATGGACGATTTAGAGCAAATGATGTGCTTCGTGTTTGTTGCGCTGCAGGGGAATTGGAAAATGCAAAATGAGAATTGAAAAATGCAAATTTTCCAGGAATAATTTTGCATTTTGCATTTTGCAGTTCTCAATTCTCATTTTTCAATGCTATTGCGCTACAATAAGACTCTACGAGGTATGAGGTTTTCATCAGCCCAGTCTTGGCCACCGCGTAGCAGAGGACGTGTGAGAAATGCGGGATAGCTCCTGTGCGGCCGGCACCGCGATTTAGGCCAGATCTCCCCGTACTGTGGCCTAGAATACAGTCTAATCGGCCATCTGTCTCAAACAGCCGGCCAACTGTATCAGACCGCCAAAAATCGCCATCCGAGTGGCTCTGAGCCGATTTGCCCCCATCTCCCTCCCGTTCTGGGGCCCACCAACTGGCCCGAACCATCGACTGGACGGGGCTGGCCGAGCCGAATTGATAGCGGAACCGGCACGAAGACACTTGACTAAGCTCCGGTAAGAAGCCAAGAATACAGTCCAAGCAGCTTTGGCCTTGACCGATTGAGTCCAGTTTGAAGATAACCGGCACCGACTGTTGGTTGGTTCGACTTGGATGAGCCGGTCGTCAGCCGACTTAGTGATTGATGAGCAATCAAGGTATTTAAAGGGATAGTTTTTTCAAACGAAAGGCATTGGAAATGAAGACTCGCATTTTGGCAACCGCTTGTACTGTCGCCGCCGTTCTTTTTGTAGGCACGCTCGTCGCTGAGCCGCAGGCAGAGGTCGACTTTGAGACGATCACGTGTCCGGTCTCGGGCAAGCCGGTGAACGTCGAGCAAACCCTGGATTACAAAGAAGGCCAAGTCTATCTGTGTTGTCCGGGTTGCGTGGCCCCGTTCGAAAAGAAAACCGCCAAGTACGCGACGGCAGCCAATCACCAGTTGGCCACGACGCAACAGGTCGTGCAAGTCAATTGCCCGATTTCTGGCCGCGCTGTCAATGAGGAAGTGAGCAGCGAAGTTGGCGGAATAACCGTCGGTTATTGCTGCAAGGGATGTTTAAAGAAAGTCAATAGCGCCGAAGGCGACGACCAATTGGCATTGGTGTTCGGCGAAGAGGCGTTTGAGCAAGGTTTCGCGTTTCCTGAAGAGGAAGACGCTGAATAAGAGTTTGTATTCACGAATGATTTTAGACATAACGACCACACAAGAAGGCATCCTGTGTCCAGGGTGCCTTCTTTCGATCCGGCATCAAGGAAGGAACTGTCGGGATGAGGATCTTCTTTTCGGTTGGTGAGCCCAGTGGCGATTTGCACGGCGCGAATTTGATTCGCGAGATTAAGCGTCTTGAGCCCAGCGCGGTATGCGAGGGGTACGGCGGACCGCGGATGGCAGCCGCTGGCTTCTCGTTGCATGCGGACTTAACGCAACTGGCCGTGATGTGGATCGCGCGGGTGCTGGTCAATCTCCACAAATTCATCGGACTGCTAGTCCGCGCCGATCGATTCTTCCATGCAAATCAACTGGACGCGGTGGTGTTGATCGACTACCCAGGTTTCAATTGGTGGATCGCCCGTCGTGCCAAGGCGCACGGGATTCCCGTCTTTTATTACGGTGCTCCACAGCTATGGGCCTGGGCGCCCTGGCGGATTCGCAAGATGCGCCGCTTGACCGACCTGGTGCTCTGCAAGCTTCCTTTTGAGCCATCCTGGTTCAACCAACGTGGATGCAACGCGCGATATGTAGGCCACCCGTACTTCGATGAATTGGCCCAACGCCAGCTTGACCATTCATTCGTCAACGAGATGACCACCAAGACGGGCCCTTTGGTAACGATCCTACCTGGCTCGAGGACACAGGAAGTCGTCAAGAATCTCCGTTGGTTGTTGCGTGCGGCGGTGCGAATCAAGGAACAGATCCCAGGAGTCCGATTTGCCGTGGCAAGTTTCAATTCTCGCCAAGGCAACCTGGCAAAACGGCTCACCGAGGAGCTGGAACTGCCCGCCGAATGCCATGCGGATCGCACGCCTGAGCTGATTCGGGCTGCCGACGTATGTCTTGCTTGCTCCGGATCTGTCTCGCTAGAATTGCTCTACGATGGCAAACCGTCGGTCATTCTCTATTGGGTCGATCGTGTGTCGTATTGGCTGCAAAGCAAGCTACGTCAGGTGCGATACATCACATTAGCCAACCTGCTGGATATGCAGGATCCGGGTCATTTGGAAGTGGCGCCGATCACGCAAACCGAGCAGGAGGGCCTGGCCATGCCGGAGTATTTGACCTATCAGGACAAATCGGCGGAAATCGCCGCCCACGCGGTTCGTTGGCTCAGCGATCCGCGGGCGTACGAGGCCCAGTCGCGTCGGCTGCTCGAGCTACGGGACAAATACGGACGAGGAGGAGCCTCTATAATCGCCGCGCAAACGATCGTCAACGCCATCTCCCGACAGCGGCCTGACATTCCACGCCCGCATTTCATTCCGGAGGGCCTGCTGCCGGCGTCGAGCGGCGAACCGAGCACCCCGTTGTCGCGTAGCTAAGGCCAAGCGACAATCCGAGAATCCGACAATCCATTGTCTCTTGCCAGGAGTCGTACCTTGCTCAGCGAACCGATGCGGACCAAGTTTGACTGGAATTTCGAACTCTTCAATTTTCCGGTGCGCATCAGCTGTTGGTTCTGGTTGGCCGCCATCGTGCTTGGCAGCAATGGCAATCCAAGAACCGTATTGGCTTGGGTGGTGGCCGTATTCATTTCGATTCTCATCCACGAGCTGGGGCATGCCTTTGCCTTCCGGCACTTCGGCGTCTCGTCGCGGATCGTCCTCTATCACTTCGGTGGTCTAGCGGTTCCGGACTCCTATGGGTCGATGGGTGGACGGGTGAACCGCGCCAACCGTCCTCGCAATAGCATGATCATCAGCGCCGCGGGGCCTGCGTTGCAGATCCTCTCGGCCGTGGCGCTCTTTCTGATTCTACGTGCGGGCGGCTACGCGGTACCGAACCCCTTCAATTTTCTGGATCACTTGGTTCCGATCGAACCGACGAGAGTCCTTCAGAATGAAATGATTCGGAACTTCATCGGTCAATACATGTTCATTAGCATCTTTTGGGCACTGTTAAATCTGCTACCCATTTACCCCTTGGACGGAGGGCAGATCGCACGGGACCTTTTTATTCTTTTCGGTGGCGGGGATGGGCTGCCCAAATCGCTGATTCTTTCGACTTGTACAGGAGCCGGAGTCGCGGTTTACGGTTTCTCAAGGGGGATGCCTTTTCTCGCCATCATGTTTGCCATGCTGGCTTATTCCAGTTACCAAGCGTTACAGGCCTATACGGGCCATCGTCGATTGTAGGTTGGACGGATATTGTCCATCGCAAGCCACGTGGCGTGCCCAGACGAGCCCCCGGAAAGCCCGCCTCGTCGGCCGCCTATAAGCAGTTGGACTGTCCGTCAAACTGGCGCCATCTCAGAGCGCGTGGGCAAGAGGAATGGTCACGAATGGGAGCCACCGAACCGTTCCGCTCACACGCCCGCTGTTTCGCCGCGTCCCGCGAAGGCCCCATCCGCGTTGACCGGCGCATGTATCTCCCGCACCCGCTTCGCTTTGCGAACTTCGAGGTATAGGTAGGTACTCAGTCCCCCTAAGATTAAGAACGGCATCGACATCATGAAGACGATGCTCCAAAAATAACCACGGACGAGGTTCGCGCTGTTCCCCCCATCAGATATCCCGTCCTTGCAAGTCGGACAGGACCAGGAATCGCTCGCGAATGCCAATAGGCAGCCCACGACCAACAGGAATAAAGCAAGTTTCGTAAATCGAGAGCGCTTGTACATCCAATCACATTCCATTTCGATGCGTCAACCAATCGTGGTCCATTATAACCGCTTCGACTGCCGGTGGGTAAAGGTGGTAGAGCATCACATACACGACCACCCCAGTGACCGACACATAGAGCCATATGGGGAACGTCCATCGTGCCAGTCGCCGATGGGCGGGCCTCCGGTCCCGGAGTCCCAGATTGATGGTGGCGATTGCCAGCAGAGGAACGATGGCCGCCAACACAATGTGCGTCAGTAGTATGAAAAAGTAGAAGGTTCGCACCCCCGGTGGTGGATAGTCGGGAAAGTGCTTGCTGCCCGCCTGAGCGTGGTATACCAGATACGAAATCAGAAACAGAATAGAGACACCGAAGCAGGACAACATTGCGCGACGATGCCCCAGCTCTCGCCCTTGCTTGATCAGCGCGAAACCAACCAACAACAACAGAGTAGCCAAGGCGTTTAACGACGCATTTAGGTGAGGAAGATAATCGAGATAGTCGGGCATACCGGATCAAGAATCCCTATTGGACAACGCGATTTTCACTCCGACTGCGTCAGCTAACTCGCCTGCACATGTCGTGCTAAGGCGAAGCCGAGCGATCAAAGAATCAAGGATCCACGGCCGATAGCGTCTTCGTCGAGAGGATGCGATCTTGGGATGGAACCCAGAACCTCCGGTCGATCACGCTCCCTGGAACATGACCCGCGGAATTCGGAGCGCGGCTAAATAAAAATAATCCTCACCCGTGATCGACATTGTCAGCGATGATCAGTGCGGCGCTCTCCAATTCATCCGAGGCGGGAGCACTTTCCAGCGCCGACTCCTCGCTTAGCATCTGGTCCATCGTCTCCACTAACTTGCTGAATTCGTCCAGCTGTGTCGAACGAAAAGTACCGACAATCATGCCGTCTCGACCCACCAGGATAAGCCGATCGGAATGCACTTCACGGTCGACAGCGATGTGGAACATCTCATTTCCGACCTTACGTATTTTTTGGAAATCACCGGTCAGAAAATGCCATTTGTCTGGATCGGCGGCGAACAACTGCGAATACTTGGCAAGCGCCGCAGGTGTGTCACGATCCGGGTCACAAGTGATACTGACGAATTCCACACCTTGTTCACCATACCGAGCCTGCAGCTTGGCGACCTGTGTGTTCTGCGTGCGACACACACTCGGACAAGATGCGAAAAACACACTGGCGACCCAAATCTTGCCCTGCAGCACGGACGTGTCATACTTTTTTCCACGTTGGTCCGTCAATTCAAAGGGGCTGACAGGCTCGTCGTCATTTCGATACACCACACCGTCGGAATCCTTAGCGCCATGGTCTTCGCTGACGGGAGCCGTACGCGCCACCGACTCGCGCCTGGAACCGAGCACCCCAGTGGCAAGCAGAACGACCATGCCACCACCGAACACCATCAAAAGGGCGACCCAAAAGACTAATGCCTTGTTCATTACAGAAGGTCTCCAGCCGTACTTTGTTTGGAAATCTGGCATGATACCCAGAACATAACCGCAGCGAAGGCGACCACAACAACGGCGCATACGGTAAAACTGGGCTCCCACAGGGGCGAATCGCCGCCAGCCGAGCCGGCCGCCACACTGCCACCCAACAAGTGCCGCAAACCCGCAACCGAATAGGTTGTCGGATTGCATCGCATGATCCAGTGCATGATCATTTCACCGATTCCTGATTGGGCATCTGACGCCGGAATGGGAAAAAACCCGCCCGATAACAGCCACATCGGTAGCAGCAGAAGGTTCATGATCGCGTGAAAACCTTGGACGGAATTCATCCGCCAGGCCAAAAAAAAGCCCAAACCGGTCATCCCCATGGCCGATACGAACAACCAGCCCACGATGATGGCAGCCGTGCCTAGACCGAAACGAATACCCAGTGTTAGCGCCAACGCCACGAAAAGCAACGCCTGCACCGTGGCGATCAGCGACCCTCCCAGCAGCTTACCCAACACCATCGCCCATCGCGGTGTGGGGGCTACCAAGACCGACTGCAGGAACCCTTCCCGACGATCTTCAATAATCGAAATGGTGGCGAAAATCGCCGTGAACAAGAGAATCAGTTGGACTGTCCCGGGAACGTAAAATTCCATGAAGTTCTGATCGCCGACCTGGAAGGCGCGATGCAGTCCCGTGCCGAACAAGCCCCAGAGCAACAGAGGCGTACAAAAAGCGGCCGCGACACGGTTGCGCTGGCGAAAGAAACGGATGATCTCCCGCCAAGTCAACGCCCAGGCGGCTGAAAATGGTCGATGATTAACGATGGTCGTGTCGGCTGTTTCCGTCATATCAATGACGCCTCTTGGCTTTGCGACGGTTCGCGGCTACTTCATTTGGGCCGTCATCACCGCTCCAAAACCGATGTCCAGTGCGGGCAATAAAGAGATCCTCCAAGGTGGGACGGCCCAATCGAATGGCCGAGACGTCCGCCGCAAATGACTCCATCAACCGCGGCACCCAACTGGGCCCCTCGACCAACTCCAGTCGCACGACGCCATCCAAGACCGCGGCACTGACGTCGAATTGGCTCTGGATACGCGACGCCAGTCCCGGTGGATCATCGGTTTCCAGCGTAATCGTATCGCCACCCATCTCCGCTCGCAGCGCGTCCGGACTATCCAAAGCCACCAACGATCCTTCATGGATGATTGCAATCCGATCGACTTTATCCGCCTCCTCCAACAGATGTGTCGTCAACAAAATAGTCACGCCCATCTCGTCACGCAGCTGAAGCAGGTACCGCCACAGATCACTGCGTGCCCCTGGATCCAATCCCGTGCTTGGTTCATCCATGAGGAGCAAGCGGGGCTGGTGAATCATTCCTTTCGCTAACTCCACGCGGCGGCGCAACCCTCCGGACAACGTCTTGGTAAACTCGTCGCGTCGATCGGTCAATCCCATTGTCTCCAACAACTCCGCGGAGCGCGTTTCGCAAACCGACTTGGACAATCCGTATAGCGCCGCTTGATGCGACAGATTCTCGTAGACCGTTAGCTGCGGGTCCAAGCTGGGAGACTGAAAAACCACACCGATCGCGCCCCGTACCTGGGCCGTCTGTTGCGGAAGGCCCATGCCAAACAGTGCAACCTCGCCCTGCCGCGGTGGAATAAGCGTCGACAAAACTCGGAATAGAGTCGTCTTGCCACCCCCATTGGGGCCCAGCACACCGAAGATCTCGCCATCGGGTACTTCAAACGACAAACCGGCCAAAGCGCAACGATCTCCGTAAAAATGTTGCAACCCCGATACACGGATGGCGGCTGGAGAATTCATCGGCTCATCCGCTACAGGAGGTCAATGCGATTCCGCACCAGCGGAACCATGATCGTCATCGTGCTCAAGCGTTTCGTCCTCGTGATGCACATCCGGGTTGGCTGCATGCAGCAACCGCTCCTCCGAATAACGTGTCGTTCTTCGCCCGACGTCGGGAACCAGCATGAGAACCAAGAAGCACGACATAAGAGCCGCAGGAATCGTCAAGACATACTTCCAATTTGCTTCCCATAACATGTGCATAAAGAACAGGATCACCAGCATCGCTTTGCAACACGACACAGCCATCATGAAGGCCCATCCGACGCTGGGTGTGTCCTGGAAGGGCCACCAGGACGAGCAGGTGAAGAACGACGCACCGGTTAATACACACAGCAAGAGAAATACCACCAAATATTTCCCTATGCCACCATGAGCGTGGTGATCGTCGTGAGGTTCCGCTGAATCCGAGGCGTGTTCCGCCATTCCCGTGTCTCCACCATTGGTTGAGTCGATGATTAACTCTCTGTCGTTGTCGTTCCTGGAAAACCTAGAACAAATACAACAAAGGAAAAAGGAAAATCCAAACCAGGTCTACAAAGTGCCAATATAAGCCAACATTTTCGATAAGTCCAACCTTGGCTGCATTCAAGGTCATGGGCATCATCAGCACAAAGACAATCAAGCCGATGACTACATGGATGGCATGGAACCCGGTCAACAAGAAGTAGGTACTCGCCCACATGTTGCCGCTGGGGATGTTCATCGGCAAAGTTAGCCATGGCCTAAACCCGCCGGCCTCGGCGAAGTGCTCATTCAATCCGTGCTCGTTCTCCGTCATGAGCGGGATGGCCTTCAGGCGAGCGGCAATCAACGGCAGATCGATGGCCAGCGTTTCCAATCGGCCCTCCACCTCAGCCTTGGTCTCGGGATCCGCCGACGCAAAATCGGCGGCTGCCTGCTCGGCCAATAGCTCCTGCTGCTCGGCTTCCAAATTCGACTGCTGCTGGCCGATCTCCTGCTGCTCGCGTTCTAACCGCGCGACCAGCCATTCATGCTCGCCCTCATGGCCTCGGTGGGCGGGTTTCGGATAGATGGCTCTGGCCAATTCCGACAAGACCATCTCCCGCTCAATCGGGTCATCGGCCATGGCCGCCTTGACCTCCGTCCATCGAACCATCCCGTTCAACAAGGTATCCACTTCGTCCAAACGCAGATTGTCGTGGTCGGAAAGCACTCCGTTTTCGCTTTCGGTCTGTCGTTGTGCGAAGGTAGCCCGTTTTTGCTGCAGCTGGTCGCGCACCGCCGACGCGTAATAAAAATCTGGCTTGTCGTAAATCAAACTATGCGGTTTGCGAGGGTAGATGCCGTGCCGAAACTTCGAATTGTATTCATACATCTTGACCAATAGAAAAACGGTGCCGAGCGCCAGTGTGACCACAATGAGTATCTTCGCCTCGGCTGCCTTGTTGGCGCGAGCCGCCTCGAGCGCGAGCACGATCGTAACACTGGAACAGATCAGCACGAAGGTGTTTCCAGCCCCGATCCACTCTACAAGGTGCACATCATGAGGCATCGGCCACGTTCCGGAAGGTGCACCGAAACGCAGCACAATATACGTTCCGATCAAACCGGCAAAAAACATGATCTCGGTCGAGAGGAACAACCACATGCAAACCTTTCCGTTGGACAACGGCAAGGCAGGTTGATATTGCAAATGGATGTGACCGTCACCGTGGTCTCCGGCAGATTCGTGCGCCGACATCGGGAGCTAACCTCGTAAAGTGCTAGGTGGTAAAAAATGCGGGTTGGATAATGGTTATACCGTCGACTCACGACAGCAGTGGTAAGGCGGCCATCAGCATCAACATCAATGGCAAATAGATGATAGACACCCTAAGCAAACACCGCGCCCACAAATCGTTTTGTCTGGAAAAAAACATTAACGCGACAAACAGTTGTCCGACGCCCAACACCAGCGCCAAGGCCACGTAGCTGGTCGAGGGTGCAAAGAGCGCGGGGATTGCCGCCACTGGTAGCAAGGCAATGGCACCCATCACCGCTTGGACGCCTGCCGATCGATGCGACGCACCTGGACGAGGCACGGAAGCCATCTGCATGCCAGCCGCTTGGTACTGGCCACGATAAATCCAAGCAATCGCCATAAAATGCGGAAACTGCCATAAGAACAACAACATGAACAGCGAGGCGGCCCGCACATCCAGTTGCCCGCCCACGGCCGTCCAACCTATCAACACGGGAATCGCACCGGAAACCGCTCCGATCGCTGTATTCCATTGCGTCACACGCTTGAGGGGCGTATAGATCCAAACATAAATGATCCAGGTCAGCATGGCCCAAGCGGCGGCCAACGCCGTCGTCAAACAGATTAAATAAGCGACACCTACCAACAGCCCGATGGCGGCCCAAACCAGAACTTCACTCGACTCAAGTCGACCGGACGGCAGAGGGCGATTCGCCGTGCGAGACATCAAGGCGTCCGTCTCTTTCTCCCAAACTTGATTGCAAGCACTGGCGCTGGCCGCAACCAGTGCCGTTCCCACTAAGGTGTGCAACAAAATCCATAAATCGGGCTGGCCCCACGTCGCCACGAATGACGAAACAGCGACCGTGATCAAGACCAAAACGGAGATTCGAGGTTTCGTCAACTCCAGATAGTCCATACATCGTGACCACCAACCGGCGGTCTGTCGAGCGGGACTCCAAACGGTTGTATTCATGCAAACACCCTCGCCTCGATCCGCGCCGATGGCTTCACTGTAGTCGAGGTGATTTCAGATGCGCCAACACCCAGTCGGGACGCGCGTAGGGCGACGGATGTTGCCAAGGCCAAAATCAAAGACCCCATGGCTACATGGGCCGTCGCTAACATGGCCGCGCCCCAGCCACTGGCCTGTAGCGTGACATTCCATTCGCTGGCCCAAGGCGTTCCGTATTTGCTCAACCAGGTCGCCAAACCCAGGCCAAACTGGACACCCAGCAATCCCAAAAGCAACGCGACGCGTCGGATGAGCCAGACAACATCTCGATGAATGAGACAAATCCAAGCCAGAAATCCACCGGTCATCACGAGTAACAAAATGGCCAGTGTCACATGCGACGTGACGTAGCCGGCATAAACTTGATGCGACACGTGACTGGTGATATGCCTGATATTCGCGCCCAAGACCAGTTGGCCGAAGGAGGCGGCTACCAAAAGCCATGCGAACCATACGGTACTCCCACGGAACGTTTTCTCGGGCTGAGCCTGCCGCCACCAACTTGAGGTCAGCACCACCAAAGAGACCGAAAAGGCGAAAAAGAGCGGCCCGGAACAACCGTGTAGCTTGGCCAAAGACCGCTGGTCCATCAACACCCGCATACCGCCTAGCACACCCTGCCCCACGACACCGGCAATCGCCAAAACTCCCATCCACCGCATCCACTTTCGTCCATCGCAACCGTAAATCACAACGGCCAACCCAATCGTCAACAAACCGGTCAACGCGCCCAACAGTCGATGTCCATGTTCGATAAACAGATCCCAGGGGCCGAAGATCCATGTCTGCCACGGATAGAGAAACAGGTTGTATCCGTAAGTGGATGGCCAATCGGGAACCGCCATCCCCGCATTGTAGCTGGTGACCAATCCACCAACCCAAATCAGCGGAAAGACGGCGCACATTAACAGGACCGCCATTCGATGGGGCCAAATAGATGCACCGGCGTCATGGTTGAGTGATTGTTTCAAGAGCAACTACAGTCGACTGCGCAAGCGCGCCTTAGGTGTCGTCGGCCAACGATTCCTCGTCATCAGATTTCGGCGGCGGTTCGATTTGCATGTAGAAGTCGGTCTCGACTTCCGGGGAACCATATTCATACGGACCTCGATAGACGATCGGTTGGAAGTCAAAGTTACCGTGTCCGGGTGGACTTGGAGCGGTCCATTCCAACGAATTCGCACCCCAGGGATTGCGCCCCACCTTCTTACCGGAGAAAATGCTCATAATAAAGTTAATGGCGAAAATGATCTGCACCGATACCATGCCGATCGCGCAGAGCGTCATGAATCGGTTCATTGGCATCAGGTGCCGAAACGTCTCATAGTGATAAGGATCAGCCAATCGCCTGGGAAATCCGACGGCCCCCAAAATGTGCATCGTGTAAAACGTGCCATTAAGAAATACAAAAGTGAAGAAAAAGTGCACCTTGCCCCACGTCTCGTTCATCATGCGGCCAAACATTTTCGGAAACCAAAAATAGATCGCCCCGAACACAGCCATGGCCGTTCCCGCGAATAACACATAATGGAAGTGGGCGACGATGAAGTAGGTATCATGGATAAAAATATCGACTGGCGTAGCCGCCATGAAAATGCCCGACAATCCTCCGATCACGAACATCGACACGAATGACAATGCGAAAAGCATTGGCGTCGTGAACTGAATCTTGCCACCCCAGAGCGTTCCCAACCAATTAAACACCTTCACGGCACTCGGCAGAGCGATCATCATCGTGGCCACCATGAACGTCATGCCTAAGACCGGGTTCATACCCGATACGAACATGTGGTGTCCCCAAACAATGAACCCGAGTCCGGCGATGCCGGAAATTGAGTAAACCATTGGTTTATAGCCAAAAATCGGCTTGCGGGAAAAACAGGACAGAATGTCGGAGACCATCCCCATGGCGGGCAGGATCATGATGTACACGGCCGGATGCGAATAGAACCAAAACAGGTGCTGCCACAATAACGGCTGACCACCGCCACTGGCCGGCGCTGAATTATTCACCACCAGACCTTCCGGCAAGAAGAACCCAGTGCCCACAACACGATCCAGGATCTGCATGAAGCCGGCGGCCGTCAAAACAGGCAACGCGAACGCCTGCAGAACGGCCGTGATAAACATGGCCCATATCGTCAATGGCAAGCGGAACATGGTCATGCCCGGCGCACGCATCTGAATGATGGTCGTTAGATAGTTGACCGAGCCCATCATGGATGAAACGCCCACGAAGGTAACGCCCATCAGCCATAGTGTTTGCGCCGTGCCGCTGGACGGCGCCGCTTCAGGTACCGCCGACAGCGGCGGATAGGATGTCCAACCCGCGGCCGCTCCGTTTCCAGCCGAGAAAAAACTGGCTCCAATGCAAATAAACGCGGGCCACATGAACCAATAGCTCAACATGTTGAGCGTCGGAAACGCCATGTCGTCGGCGCCGATCATTAACGGTATCAAGAAGTTTCCGAAGGCGCCTGCCAAGATCGGGATGATCACGAAGAAGATCATCACCGTGGCATGCATGGTGAACAGCATCGTGTAGAACTCGGGCGAAATCTGTCCACCCTCGCCCGAGAACAACATCCGCCCGATCACAGGCATGTTCGACCAGGGCCATGCCAACTGCCATCGAATACCCAACGCCAGGAGTCCCCCCACGAGAAACCACAACAGCGTGGAAAACAAAAATTGGACGCCGATGATCTTGTGATCGCGCGAAAAAACGTAGGTCGAGATAAAATCCCCGACCGATCTTCCGCTGGCGTGATCACTCGATGACTCGTGGCTGCTCATGTCGTTACCTTGAAGCAAGTTCCGTTAGATTTTGGCTAGATTCTAAATCTTTGATCCATTGGTCGTAGTCGTCACGATGCTCGATCGTGATCCGCCCCTTCATTTTGTAGTGACCCCAACCGCAGAGCTCCGCGCAGACGATGTCATACGCGCCCGTCTTGGTGGCGGTAAACCAGACGTGCTGCTTCATTCCGGGTACCACGTCCTGCTTGACTCGAAAATTCGGCAGGAAGAAGCTATGCAGCACGTCTTGGCTCTTGATGGCCAACACAATCTCTTGATCGATCGGCAGGCGCAGGTCGTTCACGGTATGCAGGTCGTCCGGCGTGCCAATCACGCCATCCTTGCCCGCGTAGCGGATTCGCCACTCGAACTGTCGTCCCGTCACCTCCGCGATAGGCAGCATCGGAAGGTCATCGTCGGTGTGGAGCACTCCGTCGGGACCCGGCAAAGATGGCCGCGCCAGTTTGTTGGCGGACCATGGCTCCAATTGATACAGGGCAATGAACAACAATATGGCGGCGGGCAGAATCGACCAGACGATCTCCAGGACGTGGTTACCATGAACGAATTGGACCGGCTTCGCGTTACTCGCCGCGTCGTACTTCCAGAGAAAAATGAACATGGCCAAACCGGTGATAATGAAGATCACACCGGTCAGATACATGATGAAGTCAAAAAGACTATCAATGGCGATTCCGTGTTCGGAGATATCCTCGGGAAGCCAATGGTTGCGCAACGGCCAAATATCGGCCGCCGCCCAAACAAAGATGCCCACGCCGAGGACTGGCACCAGTAAAAACAAGAGACTCCAAAACCGTCCCACTTTTATTCTCCTCACCGACTATGCTCACCGACTGTGCTCACCGACTGTGCGTCGTGGTGTCCATTTAACACCGCCCGAGAAATAACCGTCGTTGCTTCATCTTTCCGTGAAAACCAGCCGTTGGTTCGCGCGACATCACGTCGCGAACGACGACCTTTGTACTCTCAAACGAGCCTCAAGTTTACATCCGAGCCCTTTTGTATTGTTCTTGTTCGGTCGCCACCGTCCCCATGGACTCATACGGTAACGACTGGACGTAATTGACCAGGTCCCAAACATCATCAGGCGTGAGACCTTTGATTCCTGGTCCCGCGTCGGGCGTCTTCAACAAAGCCGCCGGCATCGGCGAGCCATCAATCCCGTTCAGGATTCTCAAATACAAGTCGACCGGTCGTCGGCCGCCGCGATAGACACCTCGGCGCAGATTTCTCGGATGGATGTTGCGAGGCTTGAGCCCTCCCAGCGTGTCCAGCTCGGACAGCAGCTTCGCCTGATCAAGCGGACTTTCAATTTTTGTCCAATCGCTAAAGTCTTTACTCCAGTCATCGTAATCGCCTCGTTCTCCGTCACCCAACTGGGCATTGCCGTGGCATTTAACGCAGTTGGCGACCGTACCGTAGAAGAGTTCCCGACCGCGATGGATCGATTCCAAACTTTCGTCCGCGGACAGCTCTGGACGCCTGGGAACCGACGAGACCTGAGACTCCGCGTCCGCCCAACGCTCCACGACCGTGGCGACCACATCTTCCAACAGAAACTCCGCCGACGTCTCCAGCGGTTCTTCTACATCGAGCTCGAATGCCATATCTTCGACGAGGCGTCGCTCGACCTCGCCACGAATACTCAGGTATTTCACATACTCCACTAACGCATCGATTTCGGTATCGGCCAACAGTTTGAAAGACGGCATGGCCGTACCGTTGATGCCGTCAACCAACGTCTTGCGGAGATCATCATCAGTCGGCCGGGCCCCCTTCGGAGTCGATTTGAACTTGAACACACCCATCCGATAGTCGCGGGGATAGGGATTCAAAAAGGAAGCGGTCGGGCCCATGCCGTTTCCAGTCACGCCGTGGCAGTGGGCACAATGCTCTCGATAGAGTCCGTGCGGCGCGCCATCCCGCTCGCTGCTGACCGCTCCAGCGGCCATTCGCAGCTTGGACAAATCCAGAACCTCTTCAATCCCAGAGCCACTTCCCGCGGGGATCAGCGGTTCGTCAGGGGTGCCAAACAGCGCCGCCGAAATATCTGGAACATCTTGACGCTGCTGGTATGTAAACTGAAAATCCGCTCCGGCTTCCTTCTCCAGCTTGCGATAGTACGGCAAGCTCATCTCGAAACGGGCCGAAGGCGCATCACAACCACTCATGGCTACCAACAGAAGCAATCCTACAATACAACGTCGCCACCACATGGAATGCGGCTCCTACAAACAGCTGATGTCACGAATCTCGCCAACCGAACCGCCGGTGGTCTCGCGTCCATCGAGCCTAATTCATTTTCATAACAGTCCGCTACTCATTGAAACGTCGCAGCGGCAATGCTTACATCCAACTGATTCTTGTTTTCATCCCGCGGATCCAGGTTGATCGTGAAGCGCCCCTTACTCCACTCAGTCGCCTCCCCGTTGACCGTTACGTCTTGAACGAATCCTGCCTTCTCTTGCCAAACGCGGAACTCCAATTCCACACCGGAAGGCAGATTCGGAATCTCAAAACCACCGTCGTCACGAGTGACGGCAAAGTAAGAGTTCTTGCGCGTAATGACCCAAGCACCCATCCATGGGTGAATCGAGCACGACACTCGGAATGGCCTGGGCTCTTCCTTGCTTGGTGAATAAATTACCGAACTGTTGGCGGGAACGGTTTGATTGAACCCCGAGTTCTTACTAGGATTCAGCGCTGTATTATGCCCCACGGGGTCGCTATTCAAGATTCGCAGAGGCTGGGAAGCCTGCAGGGCCAACACATGTGACAAGAAGACGCAGGACTTCTGGTCGAAGATCACCTCGTCCGTCTTGCCCGGCTGAGCCGATGGATGCGTCCACGGCTCGTCATCAGAGATCTTGCTCGTCAAGAAAATCAACACATTGCCCAACCCACCGTCTGGACCGACCACGACCTCTTCTCCGAACACCTGTTTACCCCCGGGCGAACAGATATCGATATCCTTGACGACGTTGATCGCCACCGGTGCGGGGGCATCTCCATCCACTCGAAACGCCCCGCGCAACGTCGCCCAGCCCACTGGGTCGGCGACCTGCAGCTGACTGCCTGACTCCGCAGCAACCGCGCCGCCCACGCCCAGACCATCGCGGATTTCGTTGGCTCGATCCAAGTTGGCGTACAACTTGGTGGTCGTTGGATTGCCGCAGCCGGCGCTGACCGTCAGCGCCAACAGAGCAGTCCCTACGAGACATTGTTTTAACGCCGGCATGGTAGATTCCCTATTTTTCAAAGAGTTCAGCACTAACGGCGATGGTGCCCAGGTCGTTATCTCCCTCTTCGATCGACAATTCAGGACGCCCTTTTTTCCAACTTTCGGCCTTGCCGTCCAGCTTGACCTTGCTCAAGTAGCCGGCCCGCTCATGCCAAAACTGGAACGACCAATCTCCGACGGGTAGGTTCTTGATCTCGAAATTCCCTTGTTCGTCCGTCACCGCCATGTAGGGATTGTCTTTGATGACCAACCAGGCGGACATCCAACCGTGGATATTACAGCCCACTGGAACGGGCCGTCGCTCCACCTTCGTGTACTTTTGCTTAAACTGGCCTCCCGCCGGTACGATGGGATTCTTCGGTGGATTGGACCCCGTGTCAATCTTCGTATTGTGACCGACCGAATCCTTATTCCCCACCAACAGAGTCTGGCCTATACGAACCAACGCGACGTGCGGGACGAATTCGCAATTCAAATTATCCAGAGTGATCTGAGCATTGGCGTCTGCCTCATAGTTCTCGTGGATGTCGATCTTTTCCTTCTTCGCCAGGTAGACGTAGATCACACAATTGGCAATTCCCTTCGTATCCGGATCGATTCTAAGTGTGGGGTCTTTCAGATTGTGCTTACCGCAAACCTCGTGATCCTTGTTGACCTGGATGGCCGCTGGGTCCGTGGGGTCCCCGTCGAAAACAATGGTGCCACTCAGATGGCCCCATCCGGCTGCCGAAGCCGAAGACGCCAACAGCGCGGTGAGAACACCTACTGCGTACGGAAATTGATTCTTCATATCTTGCACTACCTTCAATTGTGGTCCGACGCGAGGTTTGCGGACCGGGTTAGTCGCTTGCTTTGTCATCGTGGCCACCGTTTATAACGATGGCCAAACACAGTGGCCAGCGACATCGAACCCAGCAAATCCCGATGCCAATTCCGCGAACGCCACCAATGATGAATTCCACTCCGTACACTAGCCGCTCTAGAGAGGCTACTCCAATCTGGACGATGTCAGATCACTACTTTCCGGCTCCACTTGGGCCGCGGCGGCTTCTTCGGTATCGGCACCCTCCGTGGCGTCATCGGTCTCTTCCTCGGCTGCCTCGGGGAGCACCTCGACCATCGAGGCAATTTCATTCTGCTGATTTGCATAAACCGGATAATTCATCAGCAAATCGACCAACGCGTCCACTTGCTCGACGCTGGTCCCAGCGTACAGGGCCTGGTCGACCCCACCCTGATGCGGCAGCTCCGCATCGAAAGGGATATTGACCGGCATATTTGTGTAAGGCAAAAGTCGTTTCGGATTGGCGATCCAACGTCGCACAAAATCGGGACGCAGACGCGCATAAACCTGGGACAGATCGGGGGCCTTGGCACGATCACTCCCAGTCGGTTGAAAGTCGGCCACGCGGTGGCACTTAACACAATAGTTGCCGTTGGTGACGATTTTCATCGCCGATTCCAGGTGGCCGGCAGCAACCCCATCACGCTCCGCATAGTTCTCCTCGGCGCTCACCAGGTGCCCAGCGCGCTGGCGTGGATCAAATTCAAACGGAAAATCGGCGTTGTCTCTGGCCGCAAAGTAGTTTACGAGTTTAGTCGCATCACCCGGGGACATATTGAACTTGGGCATCCGCAAGAAAACCGCCGGGCGTATCGGGTGAGGATCCAGCAAAAAACTGTGTAGCCAATCTGGTTGAACTTTAGTCCCTTCACCGATTAACGGCGGCGGCAACCAGGCCCATGCCTCGGCGCCATTGGCCGCCGGGTTGATCGCCTTTTCCAACTCCACAACGCGAGGAACCAAGAGCTTGGCCAGGCCCCCACCCCATCCCGGATACTTCTTCACGATGGTTGACGCAGGTACGGTCAGTGGGAGAACGCCGACCTCAAAACCGTATCCCCGCAGAGCCGACGGTTGCCATAAGTCAAACACGAACTGTAGGCTTTGAGGATCGTATTGTTCGTCCTCTTCGATCGGATCGCCTTCGTCGTCCAGGACCACTGGCATACCATCTTCGTTCGAGATTGCAGGCATTCCAGTGACGCGTCCGCGATAGCGCCCCCGCTGGGGATCCGTCTCACTAGAGGCCGCCAACTCCGTCGCCGAGAACTGATGGATCATAAACGGATAGTCCACGGCGATCGGCGGCTCCTCGAATGTCTCGTCGCCAAACTCGAGTTCCCAGGTCTCCAATCCCAAGATATGGCAGCCACCGCAGTTGTACTTCTCCAAGACCGCGCGACCTTCGGCCAACGCCTTGTTTCGTGGCGAGGGGTCATAGACGAAACTTTTGGCTGGCGGATCCGCCACCAAACCCAAGACAAAGGAAACCACCTGCTCACGCTGCTGGGGAGTCAATGGAAAAAGTGGCATCCGCAAACGCTCGTTGTACGTCTTATTGGTCGTTCTCTTGTAGTCGTAGCTACGGGGTTCCTTGAGTTTTTGCCAAATGAAACCGGCGCGATCGTGCGAGTTCAGCCGTTCGGCGTAAAACGATTCGTCAAACGGTCTGGCGTCGCTGGCATCCCCGGCACTGGCATCCCCGGCACTGGCATCCCCGGCACTGGCATCCCCGGCACTGGCATCCCCCTGGTTGGAAACATCTTGATCCTCTTCGTCGCCTATCTCCGCGTGCGATGTCTCATGCCCGGCGGCATGG
>Ga0310121_10000566_pt1 | contig 40261 bp, 31 predicted proteins | sample CB27_Tmax_986_MG_FD_203504 | JGI IMG/M metagenome (GOLD analysis project Ga0310121, IMG submission 203504) | Marine microbial communities from Western Arctic Ocean, Canada - CB27_Tmax_986 | ecosystem: Environmental > Aquatic > Marine > Oceanic | place: Canada: Western Arctic Ocean | collected...
AAGAAGAAAATAAAACTGAAAATTTTGGGATATCACAACAACAAGTTGAGGATAAATCAACAAAAGAAGAATTGTCAGATACTAAGATTAAGCTAGAAAAGGGTTTAGAAAAGACTAAAAAATCTTTTTTTGCTAAGTTGGGTAAAGCTTTATTGGGTAGGAGTAAAGTAGATATTGATGTATTAGATGATTTGGAAGAAGTACTTATTACTTCTGATATTGGGGTTAGTACAGCTTTAAAAATAATTAAAGCATTAGAAATTAGAGTTTTAAAAGATAAATATGTTGGCACTAATCAATTAATGGAAATGTTACGAGAAGAAATTATAGAGCTTTTATTAAAACAGCAAACCATAGATTCATTTGATTTAATTAATGATGATATTGAAGGACCATATGTGATAATGGTTGTTGGAGTTAATGGCGTTGGTAAAACAACAACTATAGGGAAATTAGCTCATAAATATAAAAAAGCAGGAAAAAAAGTAATATTAGGAGCTTCAGATACTTTTCGTGCTGCAGCTATTGATCAACTAAAGATATGGGCTGATAGAGTTGATGTACCAATTGTCAGTCAACAGATGGGAAGTGACCCTGCTTCTGTTGCTTATGATACTTTACAATCTGCGAAATCTAATAATAAAGATGTAGTTATAATTGATACAGCTGGAAGACTTCATAACAAAATAAATCTTATGAATGAGCTTACAAAAATAAAGCAAGTTATGGATAAGATTATTCCAAATGCACCACATGAAGTTTTACTTGTTTTAGATGGTTCCACAGGTCAAAATGCATTCGAACAAGCTAAACAATTTACTGTAGCTACAGATGTTAATGCCCTTGCGATTACAAAATTAGATGGTACATCTAAAGGAGGTGTAGTTTTGGGTGTTTCAGATCAATTTAAAATACCAGTGAAATATATTGGTATTGGTGAGAAGATAGACGATTTACAATTGTTTGATAGTGAAGATTTTGTAGCTACAATTTTTAGCTAGCTTAAAGCGATTATTTGTTTTTATGAAAAAAAATATAAAAAATATTTCTAATCTTAATTACAGTTTTAATTGAGTAATATGAGAACTAAATCAACAACTATAAATAAAATAAATATTATTACTCTTGGCTGTTCAAAAAACATATATGATTCAGAGGTTTTAATGGGGCAGTTAAAAGCGAATAAAAAAAATGTAGTTCACGAAAAAGAAGGCAATATCGTTGTTGTTAACACATGTGGTTTTATAGATAACGCCAAAGAGGAGTCAATTAATACAATTTTAGAACAAGTAAAAAATAAAAAAGCTGGTAATATTGATAAATTATACGTAACAGGGTGTTTAAGTGAGAGGTATAAAGTTGATTTGATTAAACAAATACCTGAGGTTGATCAGTATTTTGGGACTACAGATCTACCAAGTTTGTTAAAAGTTTTAAATGCTAACTATATGCATGAATTGGTCGGTGAAAGAATTTTGACTACTCCTAAACATTATGCATATTTAAAGATTTCTGAGGGTTGTGATAGATCCTGTTCTTTTTGTGCTATTCCCTTAATGAGAGGTAAACATAGATCTATTCCTATTGAGAACTTAATATACCAAGCGAAAATGTTAGCATCTGAAGGAGTTGTCGAGCTTATATTAATAGCTCAAGATTTAACTTCTTATGGATTAGATTTATATAAAAAGAGATCTCTAACAAAGCTTTTAAATAAACTTGTTGAAATTGAAGGAATTTATTGGATTAGATTACATTATGCATTTCCTACAGGATTTCCTTTAGATGTAATTAAATTTATGAATGAAAATGATAAAATTTGTAATTATTTAGATATTCCACTACAGCATATATCTGATAATGTTTTAAAATCTATGAGAAGGGGTTCTAATAGCCTTAAAATAAATCGTTTAATTGAAACTTTCCGAGAAAAAGTTCCTAATATCATATTAAGAACAACTTTAATTATTGGTTATCCAGGAGAATCTGAAGAAGATTTTAGTCTCATGAAAGAATGGTTAAATGAAATTAAATTTGAGAGATTGGGTTGTTTTGCATATAGTCATGAGGAAAATACTCATGCTTATAATTATGACGATGATGTTCCGGAAAAGGTTAAAAAAGATCGAGTCAATCAAATAATGAATTTACAGTCAAAGTTGTCATGGGCGTTTAATAAAAAATGTATAGGTAAAACATTTAATTGTTTAATTGACAGAAAAGAAGGTGAATTTTATATTGGTAGAACCTTTATGGATTCACCAGATGTAGACAATGAGGTTTTAATTGATGCAACTAAAAATTTTTTAAAAATAGGTTCATTTTCAAAAATTAAAATAATTGATGCAACTAATTATGATTTAACAGGTATTGTTTGCTAGTTTTATTTAAAAAAAATTGCGTTAGAAAAAAGGATTTTTCCGCTATACCAAAAGCCTCTAAAAAGTGGGTTGTCAACAAAATAAATAATGCTACCTCTTCCCATTTTATGTTCCCCAAATACTAAAGATTCTTTCTGCATATTTTTTACTTTATGGCCAACAAAACCAGAAGTAGGTAAAGCATTCTTTGATAAATATCCAGCGTTATAGCCTTTAGGTAAAAAGTGAAATGATTTTCCAGATAATTTTAGTGTGTAATATAAATCTAATCCATAGGCGAGAAAATGACTAGGGTCTGTACGCACTTTGTATATTGATCCAGTAACAGAACTACTTATTTTATTTCGTTTGTTTTCTTTGTAAGAAATTAATGGATCTTTTTTAGATTCATCTGATTTTTTTTTAATTTCAAAAACTTTATTTAAAAGAAAATTGTCTAAAGAATTTCCAATAGCAATTAATTTACCTCCTGATTTTATCCAATCAATTAATGACTTTGTTTTTTCTTCAGATTTAAAAAGTTTATGAGAACCACTAGGAAGAATTAACGTATTAATAGATTTTAATGCTTTTAAGATATTGTTTTCAGGTATTTGAATAAGAGGGTACTTTAATTGTTTTTCAAAAAAATACCAAATTTCCCCATAATTATATGGAGAGACTTTTGATCCACTTAAAACACCAACATTAGGGTTTTTAATCATTTTTATATCACTTGAACCTAGATCAATACCATAATCAGAATAACCGGAATTAATTTCTATAACATTTCTTTTGAATTTATTGACTAAAGAATCTACAGTTTTGGTTAGTTTCTTTTTAATGTGTTTGTTATCTCCTCTAAGAATGAATAAGCTTCCAAGATTCCATCTCTTATTGTTATTTGTAAATTCTTTTTTATTGAATCTAACACGAATTTTTTCTTTTAATAATGAAGCTAAAAATTTTCCATCTTCAAAGCTTTTCCAATTAAAAGCAAAACCGTAATTATCATTATTTAATTTTTTTTCTTTAATTTCTATATTTTCTTTTGGCTTTGAGAAGATTTTGTCATTAGTAGCAATAGCTTTAAGACCATATGCGTATGGTAATGACCATGCAGTTATATCATAGGTTAGTGAATCGTTTAATTTTGTGTTTGATTCTAGTAAAATTTCTACCAAATTTCCTTTGATTTGATCTGTAGAAATTATTAATGCATTTGGATTTACATTTCTATTTATAATTTTTTCTTTTTGGTAATCATATCCCTTAACATTTTGTTTTTTAGTTAGAATTTTAGAAACAATTTCATGTTTAGCAAGCAAGTTTTCAAGGGAATTTAAAACATCAGTATTTCCTTCAAGGATATATGATTTGTATTTTGTTTTTTTATTAAAAAAGAATTTATAAAAGTTTTCGTTAAGTATTGATTTATTTTTTATTGAAAATTCAATTGTTGATATGCTAGTTGTAAAATGATGATCAATTCTTTCTTTTAAAGTCAATATTTGATAATTGTCATTTTTTATTCCTAAACCGGCTCTTCCACCACCAGCTTGTTCGTAGGTCATTCCAATTGATCCTAAAAACATTGGATAAGTATCACCATAACTAGGATATAATAAATCAAAAGTTTGTTTTGTGAAATAGAGCCAACCTTTTTTATCAAAATATTTCGCATGATTTTTGCCTAAACCATCTTGAAAATTTTTTTGAAATGGTTTGATTTTTTCGTGAAGAGGTTCTGCTGCAGGGGCAAAATAATATGGATTGTTTATACTTTGCTCATGAAAATCTACGTGTATATGAGGAAGCCATTTGTTATACATTTTAATTCTTTGTTGAGATTCAACTTGTGTTAACCATGCCCAGTCTCTATTTAAATCAAAAATGTAATGGTTGGTTCTTCCATTATGCCATGGTTCAAAGTGTTCTCTTGAAAATGATTTGGTATCATTTGGAAAACTTTTAGATTGTTTGTAAAAATTAACATATCTGTCTCTTCCATCAGGGTTAATACAGGGGTCTAAAATGATAATGGCCTCTTTTAACCATGGCTGATGTTCACTTAATATTGTATAAGCTGTTTTCATTGAAGCTTCAGTACTTGAAGATTCATTTCCATGTACGTTGTAACTTAACCAAATAATCACATAATCATTATTTTTAGGACCATTAATTATACCGGTATTTTGCAAATGGTTTTTACGTATTAATTCTAATTTATTTAAATTCTCTTCAGTTGATATAAAAATTAAATTTAATTTTCTTCCCTCATTAGTCAGACCATAAGGAGTTATCTTAACTAATTTTGAAGATTTAGATAAGTACTCAAAATAATCTACTACTTGATGATGTCTTGTAAATTTATTTCCAAGTTCATATCCAAGAAAATCACTCGGAGATTTTATTTGCTGACTTTGAGTTACTTGAAAACCAATTAAAACTGTGATTATAAATGAACTTATTTTCATTTAATTAAATTAGTATATTAATAAAGATAGTATATACAATTATAACTACTAAGTTCATTTTAAAAAACAAATATATATTTACATAAATATATCGATGATAAAAGACCATATTTCTTACATTAAAACGGGTAGATTTTCTAAGATAATTATTGATTATTTATCTAAAAATGAGAATTTAAAACCTTTTTATAGTAAGTTTCCATTGAAGAATAATTTAAAACTCCAGGCTGAGAAAAAAATTAAGAATTTTTCAGAATCAAATCGAAAAATATTATTAGATAATTTAAAAAATCAGTATAAAGGGGTTAAGATTTCTAAGGAAGTAAAAAATAATTTAAAATTATTAAGTGAAAGTAACTCCGTAACAATTACAACCGGTCATCAATTATCTTTGATGACAGGTCCTTTGTATTTTATTATAAAAATTATTTCTACGATTAATCTTTGTAAAAAACTTAATTCTCTATTTCCAGAGATAAATTTTATTCCTGTTTATTGGATGGCTTCTGAAGACCATGATTTTCAAGAGATATGTTCATTTAATTATAAATTAGAAGAAATTAAGTGGAAAACAAATCAAAAGGGATCTGCAGGAAAAATGGATCTTAATGAATTAGAATTGGCTCTTAATTATTTCGAAAAAAAATTAACTAACTCTAAGAATTCTGAAGAAATAAAGAAATTAATTAATTTGAGTTATCGTTCATCAAAAAATTTAGCAGAAGCTACGAGAAAAATTGTAAATAGTTTATTTAGTCAATATGGGTTAATAATAGTAGATGGGAACACGCATTCTTTAAAAAAGCTTTTTATTGAACATATGAAGTCAGAAATTATAAAAAACAATTGTCATGATTTAGTAATAGATCAGATTAGTTCATTAAAAAATAAATATAATTCAAAATTTAAACCTCAGGTTAATCCTAGATTAATCAATTTATTTTATTTAACCGAAAATGAAAGATATAGAATCGAAAAAGAAAAAAATATATATTATTTAAAAGGTAGTGATAAAAAATTTTCAAAAAGTGAATTAATTAATGAAATTGAAAATTTTCCTGAAAATTTCTCTCCAAATGTACTTACAAGACCTTTATATCAAGAAGTAATTTTACCCAATATAGCATATGTTGGTGGTGGAGGAGAATTATCTTATTGGTTTCAATTGAGTAAATATTTTGACCATGAAAAGGTTATGTTTCCAATTTTAATTTTAAGAAATTCTGTTTTGTTAATTAATTCAAAACTCTCTAAAAAGTTAAAAAACTTAAAAATTAATACTAAGGATTTGTTTCTTGATAAAAATATTCTTGTTTCAAAAATTATTAAAGAACATAGTGAAATTAATTTGGATCTTCAATTTTTAAAAAACCAATTAAATTCACAGTTTAATTTTTTAGAAAGTTTAATAAAGAAAACTGATAAGTCTTTCATAGGAGCAGTGAATGCTCAGAAGAAAAAACAGCTTAAAGGAATTTTAAATCTTGAAAAAAAATTATTAAAATCTCAGAAAAGAAAAATGAATGATCTTGTTAATAGAATTAATATTTTACATGAAAATATTTTTCCTAACAATGACTTGCAGGAAAGACAAGTTAATTTTTTTGAGTTTTATGAAGAGTTTGGATTTAGTATATTGTCATTTTTGCTGGAAAATCTTGATCCTTTTGAGAATAAATTCACAGTATTTAACAATTAATTAATTTTTTTGATTATTATAAATTAAGTATATAAACAGTAATCATTAAATTGTATTTTTGTTCATGCAAGAAAAAGTTTTAATAATTGATTTTGGTTCTCAATATACTCAACTAATAGCAAGAAGAGTTAGGGAATTATTTATTTATTGTGAAATTTATCCTTTTAATAATATTCCTGAAAGTCTTAACTTATATAAAGCTGTTATTTTATCTGGTTCACCATTTTCAGTTAGATCTGAAAATTTTCTTAAAGTTGACTTGTCTAGAATAAAAGGTAGAGTTCCTTTACTTGGATTGTGTTATGGAGCCCAGTATCTAGCTCATTTTTATGGAGGAGAAGTAACTTCGTCTAATAAAAGGGAGTATGGAAGGGCAAATTTGACAAATATAGATTTTAAGGATAATTTTTTTAAGAATGTTTCTAATCAAAGTCAAGTTTGGATGAGTCATAGTGATACAATTAATATTTTACCTAATAATGGAGTTTTAATTGCAAGTACTGATGATGTTAAAAATGCTGCTTTTAGAATAGAGGGAGAGTTGACATATGGTATTCAATTTCATCCAGAGGTATATCATTCATCTGAGGGAAAAAAGATTTTAGAAAACTTTTTAGTCAACATTTCTGATTTTAATCAAGATTGGACTCCAGATTCTTTTGTAGAAATGACTGTAAAGAAATTAGAAAAAGAAATTCTTTCTGATAAGGTTCTTTTAGGATTATCGGGAGGTGTCGATTCATCAGTTGTAGCTTTTTTACTTCATAAGGCAATTGGCTCACAATTAAATTGTGTTTTTGTAAATAATGGTCTTTTAAGAAAAAATGAATATCAACAAGTTCTAAATCAATATAAAGGAATGGGTTTAAATATAAAGGGTGTTGATGCTTCTCAAAAATTTTTGAGTTCTTTAAATAATATTAAAGAGCCTGAGCATAAGAGAAAAATTATTGGCAAGGTATTTATTGATGTGTTTAATGAAATTTCAAGTTCAATTGAAGGAGTAAAGTGGCTTGCACAAGGAACTATTTACCCTGATGTTATAGAGTCAATTTCAGTTAATGGTCCTTCAGCAACTATTAAATCTCATCACAATGTTGGAGGTCTCCCAAAAAAAATGAAATTAAAAGTAGTTGAGCCATTAAAAATGTTGTTTAAGGATGAAGTAAGAAGAGTAGGAAAAAGTTTAGGAATGGATAAAAAACTTTTATCTAGGCATCCTTTTCCAGGTCCTGGTTTAGCAATTCGAATTTTGGGAGATGTTTCTGAAGAAAAAGTTAAAATATTACAAGAAGTGGATTCTATTTTTATAAATGAATTAAAATCTTGGGATTTATACGATTCAGCTTGGCAAGCCGGAGCGATTTTGTTGCCAGTTAATAGTGTTGGAGTTATGGGGGATGAGAGAACTTATGAAAATTGTGTTGCATTAAGGGCAGTTGAATCAACAGACGGTATGACCGCAGATTGGGTTGATTTACCTTATGAGTTTCTTCAAAAAGTTTCTAATGAGATAATTAATAATGTTAAAGGAATAAATAGGGTTGTTTATGATATAAGTTCTAAACCACCAGCTACTATTGAGTGGGAATAATAATTATTATGAGATATATAAAATATTTTTTTTTATTTTTTTTGATTCACTATTATTCATTTGCACAGAGACAAAATCCTGAAAGTTTTGTTAATCATAAAGTTAAAAGGATAGAATCTCTAGAAATTTTAACTATAAAATATAATGTGACTGAAGAAGAAATAATTCTTTATAACCCATTAATTAAAAAAGTTGGTTTAAAAAGAAGAATGGTTTTAAAGATTCCAGTTTATAATTCTTTATCATCAATAATTAAAACAATAGATATAACAAAATATATAATTCATCATGTAAAACCAAAAGAAACAAAGTGGAGGTTGGCTTATCAAAATCAATCTAGTATAAATATTTTAGATTCTCTTAATCCAGAAATTGTTAATGGTTTAAAAATTGGACAGAAAATTCGTATACCTAAATCTAAAGCTATATTAATTGTTCCAGAAAAAGATTCTTTATACAATTATTATAAAGTACTTCCAAAAGAAGGCTATTATAGAATTGAAAAAAAACTAGGTGTATCTAGACGAATATTAGATTCACTTAATCCAAATTTAATTGATAAAGGCTTGCAAGAAGGGATAATTTTGAAAATACCTTTTGTTAATTCTGGAAAAATGATAGTTAAAAATGATTTATTAATTGAAAGGATTAATCTTCTGGATTCAATAAATAAATCAAAAAAAATTAAACTGGTCCTATTTTTACCTTTCAAAGCAAATGAGATAATTTTAGATTTAATAGATCAAACAAGGTCTCTATTAATTACTAGAAACTTGCATACAATTTCTTTAGATTTTTTATTTGGAGTTAAATATGCCATAAAAACGGCATTTAAAAATGGAATTTCTATTGATTTATCAGTTTTTGACACTGAAAATGATATTATAACTATTAATGATTTGATTCGATCAAATGACTTATCTAAATGTGATGCAATAATAGGTCCTTTAATTCCGTCAAATTTTGATTATTTAACATCTAGAAGAGAATTAATGGATATTCCTAAAATATCACCTTTGTCAACTAATAATGTTCTTTTAAGAAAAAATGTTTACCAAAGTATTCCTCGAAAAGAGTTTTTAAGAAAGAAAATGATTAAATATTTGGAAACAAAGTTAGATTCAACACAAAATATAGTTTTAGTTGTAGATTCATTTAATAGAGATGTAGAAAATCAATTAAAGAAAAAGTTCCGATCTTCAATAATTATGAGACCAGAAAAAGAAGACTATTTGTTGCCAGAGTTAGTTGACTCATTGTTAGTTGACTCTATTCCTAATAAGGTGATTTTAGAGTCTGAATCATTTCCATTAATTGCAAGTGTTATTTCTCAAATGAATGCTCAGAACACTTCTGAAAGAAAAGTCCAATTATTTACAACGTATCGGGGGAATGCATATGAGACTGACAATATATCAAATAAAGTAATGGGAGGAATTAATTTTACTTATCCAATTTATTATAAAAAATCATCATTTGAGACTTTGTCAAATTTTCAAAAAGAATATATTGAATTTTATGGCAAACCACCGAATAAAGAATCTACAAGAGCTTATGATTTAACATTAGATATTATTTTAAGAATTGCTTTTAGGCAAAAAATGAAAAAATCTATTGATATTGGAGAAACTGAATATGTTGAAAGTAGATTTTTATATAATAAGACTGAGAATGAAAGTTATACAAATGAAGCATTTTTTATTCTTCAGCATTCTGGTTACGAAGTTATAGAAATAAAAGATTGGGAAGATGAAGGAGAGAGTTCTAATTGAATTTTGTAAATTTGAGTCCGGTAAATTAAATATTTAACCGGAATGGCCATAACAAAATATATATTCGTAACTGGTGGAGTTACATCGTCTTTAGGAAAAGGTATTATAGCAGCTTCTTTGGCTAAATTACTTCAAGCTCGAAAGTTTAAAGTCACAATACAAAAGTTTGATCCCTACCTTAATGTGGACCCAGGAACATTAAATCCATACGAACATGGTGAATGTTTTGTAACAGATGATGGTGCTGAAACAGATCTTGATCTTGGTCATTATGAAAGATTTTTAAATCTTAGTACTTCACAGGCAAATAATGTTACTACAGGTAGAATTTATCAAAGTATAATTGAAAAAGAACGAAAAGGTGAATTTTTAGGTAAAACAGTTCAGGTGATTCCTCATGTAACTAATGAAATTAAAGAGAGAATGATGCTTCTAGGAGAATCAGGTAATTATGATTTTGTGATTACTGAAATTGGAGGGACTGTTGGAGATATTGAATCTTTGCCATACATTGAATCAGTTAGACAATTGGTTTGGGAGTTAGGTAAAGAAAATACTGTTGTTATTCATTTAACACTAATTCCATACCTTTCTGCTACCGGTGAATTAAAAACTAAACCAACACAACATTCTGTTAAAACGCTTATGGAGAGCGGGTTAGGAGCAGATGTAATTGTTTGTAGAACAGAACATGAGTTATCTAATGAAATAAGGTTAAAGCTTTCACTTTTTTGTAATGTAAAACCTGAAGCTGTAATTGAATCAATCGATGTTGAAACTATTTATGATGTTCCTCTTAAGATGTTAGATGAGGGATTAGACAAGGTTGTCTTAAAAAAACTTGGAATTAAATCTGTTAGTAATCCAAATTTAAAAGATTGGAATTTGTTTTTGGAAAAGTTTAAAAATCCCAAGAAGTCTATTAAAATAGGTTTAATAGGAAAATATGTAGAGTTGAAAGATTCTTACAAATCAATATTAGAATCATTGATACATGCAGGTGCTGTAAACGAGACTGAAGTGAAAGTTTTAACTATTCATTCTGAACATATTGATAAGGATAGTATTTCTGAAAAATTATCTTCATTAAATGGATTAATAGTAGCTCCAGGATTCGGACAAAGAGGTGTAGAAGGAAAAATTGAAGCTATAAAGTTTTCAAGAGAAAAAAATATTCCTTTTTTTGGCATATGTTTAGGTATGCAAATGGCAGTAATTGAATATGCTAGAAATAAATTAAAATTTAATAATGCAAATTCTACAGAGATGGATCCTAAATGTAATTTTCCAATAATTGATTTAATGGAATCTCAAAAAAAAATAAAGTTAAAAGGAGGGACTATGCGTTTAGGGGCATGGAGTTGTAAGCTTTCTGAAGGTTCAAAGGTTAAAGAAATTTATAAAGCTGATATAATATCAGAAAGACATAGACATAGATATGAGTTTAATGATAAGTTCAGAGATAAAATTTTTAATAATGAATTTAAAATTGTTGGAATAAACCCTGACACTGGATTAGTTGAAATAATTGAAAATAAAAATCATCCTTGGTTTGTAGGGGTTCAATTTCATCCAGAATATAAAAGTAGTGTTTCTAATCCACATCCTCTTTTTGTTGATTTTGTTAAATCTTGTATTTTGAATTATGAAGATAATTTTAAATAAAAGCTAATGGAAGAAAAAAGATTTGATCCTTATCAGCTTATAGGGTTTATTCTTATTGCATTGATATTGACATGGATGCTTTATAGAAATAATCCCGAAAATAATCCTGTTGATAAAAATAAAGTGACTAATGTTCAGGAGTCTGAAAATAAAGATGTTGAAATAAAGAATTCTGTTTCCGAAACTAGTAGTTTTAATAATTCCTTTGGTGATTTAGCAAATCTTTTTAATAAAACATCAATTGATTCGCAAAAAATTGAAAATAAAAAAATAGAATTAGTAATATCTACAAAAGGAGCTATTATTTCTAAACTTAGACTTATAGAGTTTGATAATTATAAAAATGAACCTCTTTTGTTAGTTGATGAAAATAATACTGATTTTAATGTGGAAATTACCCTTTCTGATGGGCGTGTTTTAAATACATCTGAGATGTATTTTGTTTCATATCTAGAAAAAAAGGGGGATAAAGATGTTTTGACTTTAAAAGCTGAAATTTCAAAAAATCAAAACATTTTATTTATTTATTCATTACAAAAGGATAATTATATTCTTGATTTTAAAATAAAAACTCAAGGGATGTCAAATCTATTGAGTAGTAAAAACTATCCAAAAGTTAATTGGAAATCAAATGTTTTTAGAAATTCTAAAAGTATAGATTATGAAAACAGATATACAGAATTGACTTATGGGTATGAGGAAGATAAGGTAGATTATCTTTCTCTTGCTGGTGAAGATGAAGAATTGGTGGAGGAAATAAGATGGATTTCTTACCGGCAACATTTCTTTAGTAGTATAATTGTTCCAGAAAGTCCCTTTGACAAAGTTTTGATGAAATCTGCTGATTTATCTGAAAATAAATCTTTGAAAGGAAAATTTACAAAATCATTTGAGAGTGAGTTTTATTTGCAAAACGAAAAGGGTGATTTAAATTCAATATTTAAATTTTATTTTGGACCATCTGATTATCAAACTCTAAAGAATCTTGATAGTGATTTAGAGGCGTCAATATCGCTAGGTTGGGGTATTTTTGGATGGATTAATCGTAATGTATTTCTTCCTTTATTTGGGTTCTTATCATCTTTTTTGCCACATGGTATTTCAATAATAATAATGACTATAATTGTGAGATTAGCTATGTCTCCAGTTACATATAAATCATATGTTTCACAAATAAAAATGAAAGTTTTAAGACCTGAAGTAGAAGAAATTGCATCAAAATATAAAAATGATGCAGTAAAGAAACAACAAGAAACGATGTCTTTATATACCAGAGCAGGAGCAAATCCATTATCTGGATGTATTCCGGCTTTAATACAGCTTCCTATTTTTTATGCTTTATTTACATTTTTTCCGGTAGCTTTTGTTTTAAGGCAAAAAAGTTTCCTTTGGGCTGATGACCTTTCTTCCTATGATTCTATATATGATCTTTCTTTTAATATTCCTTTTTATGGAGATCACATTAGTTTGTTTCCAATTTTAGCATCTATAGCAATTTTCTTTTATACAAAAATGACTATGGGTCAACAGCCTATGCCTCAACAACCAGGTATGCCGAATATGAAAGTCATAATGTATTTAATGCCATTAATGATGTTGTTCTTTTTTAATAATTATTCAAGTGGATTAAGTTTATATTATTTCGTTTCAAATCTTTTAACTATTTTATTGATGTTAGTAATAAAAAATTATATAATTGATCATAATAAAATTCTTACTAAAATTGAGGAAAATAAAAATAAACCTAGGAAACCAGGAGGCTTCTCTGCTAGAATTCAAAAGGCAATGGAAGAGGCTGAAAGACAAAAAAAATCAAGAAAAGGTTATCGTCGATAGTTTTATTACTTAATATCTTTGTTAGATGAATAATAAAAGAGTTGTTATTGGTCTTTCAGGTGGAGTAGATTCGAGTGTAGCGTCATATCTTCTTAAAAATGAGGGTTATGAGGTTATAGGATTATTTATGAAAAATTGGCATGATGAGTCAGTTATATTGTCGACAGAGTGTCCTTGGCTTGAAGACAGTTATGATGCAATGTTAGTCGCCGATAAAATTGGCATTCCTTTTCAAACTGTTGATTTGAGTAAAGAATATAAGACTCGAATTGTTGATTATATGTTTAAAGAATATTCTCTTGGAAGGACACCTAATCCTGATGTTTTATGTAATAGAGAAATTAAATTTGATCTTTTTATGAAAGTTGCTTTTTCTCTTGGAGCAGATTTCATTGCAACTGGTCATTATTGTAGAAAAAGCTTTGTTGAGATTGGTGAAAATAAAAAGATTTTTAAACTTTTAAGTGGAAAAGATAAAAATAAAGATCAATCTTATTTTTTATGTCAATTAAATCAAAAACAAATCTCAAAAGTTTTATTTCCTATTGGGGATTTAAAAAAAAGTCAAGTAAGAAAAATTGCAAGGGATTTAAAACTTGTTACAGCTGAGAAAAAGGATTCACAAGGTCTTTGTTTTATAGGAAAAGTTAGTTTGCCAGAATTTTTAAAACAAAAACTTAAATCAAAAAAAGGTGAGATTATTGAAATATCAGCTGCTCATAATATTTTTAAAAATTATTTAAAGGATCATAATTCTAAATCACTAGAAATATTAGCTTCAAAATTTTCTTTTAATCCTGAGGATGGTAAATTAATAGGAATTCATGAAGGAGCTCATTATTTTACAATAGGTCAAAGGAAGGGATTGTCAGTTGGGGGAAAATCTGAGCCTCTTTTTGTTATTGATATAAATGTTAGGACTAATAGAGTTTATGTTGGAGAAGGAAAAAGTCATCCAGGTTTATTTCGATATGCACTTAAAATTTTAAAAAAGGATATTCATTGGATTAGAAGAGATTTAAAATTAAAAATAGGCGAAAGTGCAGATTTTGATGTAAGGATTAGATATCGTCAACCTTTACAGAAAGCAATTCTTTATCAAACTAAAGAAGAGCTTTATATATCTTTTTATAAACTTCAATCTTCAATAACATCTGGTCAATTTGCAGCATGGTACATTAAAGAAGAGCTTATTGGTTCAGGTGTAATAAATTAATATATTTAAAAGATATTTTAAGTCTTTGAAAAAAATATTTATAAAAGTTCCTGCTAGAATTTGTTTTTATGGAGATCATCAAGATTATCTTGGTCTCCCTATAATAGCGGGAACAATTAATCGTTTTATTAAAATTTATGCTCAGGAGAATAATAATTTGACTTTTAACATTGATATGCCTGATGTTAAACAAAAAAGAATTATAAATATTCAAGAGTCCACTTTTAAAGTTAATAAAGGAGATTATTTTTTATCATCAATGGATATTCTTAAAAACAAAGGGTTTATTTTTTCTAGAGGATATGATATTAATATAACTGGAAATATTCCTGTTAATGCAGGTTTGTCAAGTTCTTCTGCTTTAGTAGTGGCTTGGATCAGATTTTTAATAAGTATTCAGGAAGATTTAAAGAAAATAAGTGATATTCAGGTTGGAAAGTGGGCTCATGAATCAGAGGCTTTATATTTTAATCAACCAGGGGGATTAATGGATCAATATACTATTGCTCATGGAGGGCTAGTTTTTATTGATACAGAATTTGCTAAAATCTCTAAACTTCCGAATAATTTAGGACACTTGATTGTAGCAGAGTCAGGTATGAAAAAGGAAACTTTAAGTGTTTTAAAAAAGGCTAGGGAATATGCCCAAAATTCAATTAAATCTCTTTTGAAAGTATACCCTGATTTTAAAATTAAATCATTTAAACAGGAAGACTATGAAAAATATAAGAGTATAATCCCAGTTAAGTATCAAACCTATTTTTATTCAACTATCTTTAATTATACTATAACATTAGGGGCTAAAAATCATATTTTGTCTAAAAAAATTAACAGAAAAACTTTAGGAGATTTTATGAATAAGCATCAATATATACTTGATAATTATATTAAAAACACTCCGAAAAAAATGGCTAGTATGATTGCTGGAGTTCTTAAGACTGGAGCTATTGGGGCAAAGATTGTTGGTTCTGGTGGAGGGGGATGTATTGTTGCAATGGTTAATAAAAAAGATATATCAAATGTAATTCAATCATTTATTGAAAATGGATCTGTAAACGCTTATGAGGTAAAATTAATTTAAGTTGAAAAATTCTATCACTCAATTGTTGAAAATTAGATATCCTATAATTCAGGCTGGTATGGTATGGACTAGTGGTTGGAAACTAGCATCTGCAGTTTCAAATTCAGGAGGTTTAGGACTTATAGGGGCAGGATCAATGTATCCAGAGATACTTCGTGAACATATTCAAAAATGTAAAAAAGCTACAAAAAACTCTTTTGGGGTTAATGTTCCATTATTATATCCAGATATTGATTTATTGATGAAGGTTATTATTGAAGAGGAAGTTCCTGTAATTTTTACTGCTGCAGGTAATCCTAAAATATGGACGGAACATTTAAAGAATGAAAACAGGATAGTCGTACATGTTGTAAGTTCTGTAAAATTTGCATTAAAGGCCCAAGAATCTGGAGTTGATGCTATAGTTGCAGAGGGTTTTGAAGCAGGGGGCCATAATGGAAGAGAAGAAACAACTACAATGGCTCTTATCCCAATAGTAAAAAAGGCTATAAAAATTCCTTTGATAGCGGCTGGAGGAATTGCTTCAGGTAAGTCTATGTTTGCTGCAATGGCATTAGGAGCAGATGGTGTTCAAGTTGGTTCAAGGTTTGTTGCTTCAAATGAAGCTTCTTCGCATATAAATTTTAAAAATGAAGTTCTAAGATCTGAACAGGGAAGTACTGTACTTACATTAAAGGAGATAAAACCTGTTAGAATGATTAAAAATTCATTTTATTTTAAACTTAAAGAAATATATGATAAAGGTGGTAGTGTAGATGAATTAAAGAATATGTTGGGTAGGGGAAGAGCAAAGAAAGGAATATTTGAAGGGGACTTAATTGAAGGTGAATTAGAAATAGGTCAAGTAGCAAGTCAAATTGATGAAATAATTTCAGTGGAATTGATAATTGATGAATTTATTAAAGATTATAATAAGGTTTTTAGTCATTTAAAAAAAATCAATTAATTTACATCAACAAGTATTTGATTGTTAAGGATGTCTTTTATGTCCTCCCTTTTTCTAATTAAATAGTTTTTGTTATTATAAAATAATACCTCAGCGGGTCTGTATCTTGAATTGTAGTTACTTGACATTGTGGAACAGTAGGCTCCTGCATTTTTAAAAGCCAAAATATCACCTTCAGAAATTTCAGATATTATTCTGTTGTTTCCAAAAGTGTCTGTCTCACATATGTATCCTACAACTGTATAAAATCGATTTTTTCCTTTAGGATTCGAAATATTAATTATTTCATGGTATGATCCATATAACATAGGTCTTATTAAATGGTTAAAACCACTGTCTACCTGTGCAAAAACGGTAGATGTAGTTTGCTTTATAGCATTTACTTTTGTTAAAAAGAACCCTGCAGAACTTACCAAAAATTTTCCAGGTTCAAATGCAAGTTCTAATTCATTCCCATAAGCTTTACAAAATTCATTAAATCTTTTCGTTAGTTTTTCACCCAATTCTTCAATGTTAGTTTTTATATCACTCTCTTTATATGGAACTTTGAATCCACTCCCAAAATCAATAAATTTAAGATGTTTAAATTTCATAGCTACATTAAATAAAATTTCAGTTGCATGAATAAAAACATCAATATCAAGAATGTCGCTTCCTGTATGCATATGAATTCCATTTATTCTCATGGAAGTGTTTGCAGCAATCCTTAATATATGAGGGATTTGATGAATGGAAATACCAAATTTAGAGTCAATATGTCCTACAGATATGTTGTTATTTCCTCCAGCCATCACATGGGGGTTTATTCTTATACAAATAGGTATTTTTGGAAATTTTGTTCCAAATTGCTCCAAGATTGACAAATTATCTATATTTATTTGAACTCCCATTTTTGAAACTTTTTCAATTTCTTCAATAGATACTCCATTAGGAGTAAAAATTATATTTTTTGGATTGAACCCTGATTTAAGACCTAATTTAACTTCTTGAATTGAAACTGTATCTAACCCTGATCCAAGCTTCCTAATGAAATTCAAAATTGAAATGTTTGAGAGCGCTTTGCACGCATAATTAATTTTTAGTTTTTTGATGCCAGAAAAAGCGTTTGTGAGTCTTTTGTATTGATTTTTAATGTTTTCTCCATCATAAACATATACAGGGCTTTTGTATTTTTTAGAGATATTTAATAGAATTGATTTATTCACAATATAATTTTTTATCAAAAATAATAATCATATAATTTTTTATTTATAATAATAACAATATTTGTAAAATAATTATAAAATGTTATGAATATAACATAAAGATTATTAATCCTTTTTCACTATTTATAAAATATGATTTTTTATTTTTGTCTATATCTAAAATAATAGAATATGAACTTACATGAATATCAAGGAAAAGAGCTTCTTTCAAAATATGGCGTTAATATTCAAAGGGGCATAGTTATAAAAGATTCATCTGAAGCATTAGAAGCTGGAAAGAAATTGGCTGAAATGTCTGGGTCTAGCATATTTGTTGTAAAAGCTCAAATTCATGCTGGTGGTAGAGGAAAAGGCGGGGGAGTTAAGGTTGTAAAAAATTTTGATGAGTTAAAATTAATTTGTGATCAAATGATTGGCATGAATTTGATTACTCCTCAGACACCTAAAAATGGAAAGAAAGTTAACAAGGTTTTAATTGCTGAAGATGTGTATTATCCAGGTAAGACTGAACCGAATGAATTTTACATGTCAGTTTTATTGAATAGATCGAATGGACAGAATATGATAATGTATTCAACAGAAGGAGGAATGGATATTGAAAAAGTTGCAGAGGAAACCCCAGATCTTATTTTTTATGAAAATATTGATCCAATATTAGGTTTACAGCCCTTTCAGGCTAGAAAAATTGCATTTAACTTAGGTTTATCAGGATTAGCTTTTAAAGAGATGACAATATTTGTTAAATCTCTATATGATGCATATATAGGTATAGACGCTTCTTTATTTGAAATTAATCCAGTTTTAAAAACATCTAATGATAATATTATTGCTGTTGATTCAAAAGTTACACTTGATGATAATGCATTATTTAGGCATAAAGATTTTGAAGATTTAAGAGATTTAAGTGAAGAAAACTCTACAGAAGTTGAAGCTAGAGACGTTGGTTTAAATTATGTTGATTTAGAGGGTAATGTTGGATGTATGGTAAATGGAGCTGGATTAGCTATGGCCACTATGGATTTAATTAAACAAGCTGGAGGTGATCCTGCTAATTTTTTAGATGTTGGGGGGACTGCTGATGCTTCTAGAGTTGAAATTGCTTTTAGATTAATTCTTAAAGACCCAAATGTTAAAGCTATATTAGTAAATATTTTTGGAGGTATTGTTAGGTGTGATAGAGTCGCTCAGGGGATAGTTGATGCTTATTTAAATATGGGTGATGCTATAAAAGTTCCAATAATTGTTAGGCTTCAAGGAACTAATGCTGAAATCGCTAAAAATATTATTGATAACTCTGAATTAAATGTTCTTTCAGCAATTGAATTTCAAGAAGCAGCCGATAAAGTACAAGAAGCTCTTTTATAACTGACAAAAAGTCATGTATTTTTCTTTTTTTTATGCCAATATGTCTTTAAACAGATAAAGGCATAAATTTTGTCCTAATATAAGTTGAAAATGAAATGTTTAATTTAAAATAAATATTATGAACTTAATTAGAAAACAAAATACATGGTATCCATCTATAATGGATGATTTTTTTAGTACAAATTGGAATATTAACATTCCAACTCATTCAAATTCATTACCAGCTGTAAATATTAAAGAGACTGATAAAGAATTTTCACTTCAAATTGCTTCACCTGGATTATCTAAAGAAGATTTTGAAGTTAGCTGTGAAGAAAATGCACTTTCAATAGAAGTTTTAAATAACAATAAAAAAACAGAAAATAGTACTGATTTTAATAGATTGGAATTTGATTACAATTCTTTTAAAAGAAGTTTTACAATACCTGAAAGTGTAGAAATATCAAAGATTGAAGCTTTATATTTAAATGGTGTTTTAAATATTAATTTACCAAAAAAGAAAGAAGCTCAACCGTTACCAAAGAAACTGATAAAAATTAAATAATTAAATTGATTATAAAAACTGCTCCAATTGGAGCAGTTTTTTTACATGTGTTTTATTCTTTTCTTGTATCTATCGTATAATTCCTCGTTACTATATCCATCAATATTTTGACTGTAATAAATTGGTAATTTAATTCCTTTGTTGTCTGCTAGAATCATTGCTTCTGTAGATATAAGATTAACAATAAAAGTTCCTGACAACGTTGAAGCTGCTCCAATTTTATTTCCCCCAACATTAATCATCCCATCTCCTGAAGGGACACAATTGTCTATTACAATATCAGCAAGGTCATACAATTTTTTATTACTACTATGCCGTGAAGGATATTTTTTTGATTGTTCTATGGAGGTTATTGCAATTATCTTGAGTCCTCTTTCTTTCGCTAGCATGGCAATTTCAATGGGCATTGCGTTTCTTCCAGAGTTTGAGATGATTATAAAAATGTCTTCTTTTTCAATTTGGTGTTGATCCCAAATAATTTTTGAAAATCCTTCTATTCTCTCTATTTCACCGCTTCTTCTTGCCCCTTCAGAAGTCATTAGAGATGAATCTAGAAAGGAATTGACATTCGCAAGACCACCCGCCCTAACAAAAAGTTCAAGTCCGATCAGATGAGAATGACCCGTACCAAATGTATGAATTAGATTATCGTTGCAAATGCATTCACTTAAAAGCTTAGAGGCTTTTTGAATCTGTAAATCATTTTTTTCTATGATCTTGTTAAGGAGAGATTTAGAAGCTGAAAAGTATTTATACATAATATTAGAGCTTGATGTATATTTTTTTTCTATAAAGATAATTTGTTGGGATCCAAATTATAAGAATATATAATAAAGCATAAATAAAAGAAGGAAGCTTTTTGGATATCCCAAGTGACGAAATATTTTCTACAAAAAGGTCATTAAATCCAAATCCCCATAAAGAGTCATCATAAAAGAGGACTGTTAGCATGCCAGCAAGCACATAAGAAAATATTGAGTTTACACCAAAAACTTTTGCAAATTTAAAATAGCGTCCATTATTATTTAAATCTATAAAGTATACAAAAAAAGCAAGTGCTAAACTAGATATTCCCCCTACTAAAAGAGTGTAAGAGGTGCTCCATAAATTTTTATTAAGTGGGAAAACATAACTTGATATGTCTCCTGCTAGAAGCAAACAAAATCCTAAAAGGAAAAGATATATTATTTTTTCTTTTAATTCAGACGCTTTTGTGATGATGTATCCAACAAACATCCCAAAAATACCAGTAACTATTGAAGGTAAGGTGCTTAATATCCCCTCAGGATCCCAAGTTTTTTGCCACATTACTCCGGGTAAAAATAATGAGTCTATATAATGGGCCCAATTTTTTTCCGGCACACTTAAGTCAGGGAGACCTATTCCCGGTATAGGGACATAACACATTACAATTAAATATCCAACTAGAGTTAAAAGGCAGATGTAGATTTGGGTCTTTAATGAAGTGTACATATAAATTATAGAACAAATAAGAAAAACAATTGATATCCTTTGAAGGACACCAACCCATCGGATTTCATCAAACGTGATGGAAAATTGATGAAAAAATTTTCCCCATACCCATAGAAACAAACCAACCAAGTATATCTTAGCTGATCTCCATAAGACTTTTCTAAGGATTTTATTATTGTCAATCCCTTTTTCCCTTTGTTTGTTTATTGATAATACTATTGAGGTTCCCAATACAAATAAAAAAGTGGGGAAAATATAGTCGGTTGGCGTAATGCCATTCCATTCCGCATGTAATAGAGGAGCATATACATGATCCCATGAACCGGGATCGTTTACAATTATCATAAAAATAATTGTAATTCCTCTTAATACATCTAAGGATAATAATCTTTTATTTGATAGTTCCAAATTTTATTATTTATAGTTTAATATAGTTTCCACCTCGACCAAATCCATCAAATATTCTAAGAAGAATCTGATCATTAGGATTTACCTTAATTGGAAATTTATATTTTTTTGATGTTTTATTTGGAATACTTCCATCGGTTGTATATCTAATAATTAGGCCAGGAAATTTTGTACGTATATAAAGACTGTCATTTGAAATAATAGCTCCAGGTTTACCAAGATCAAAAGATAGACCTCCATAAAGAGAGTTCATTGATTTAAAATGTCTTTGTGCAAGCGTGTTTGCAAATAAATTCCAGTTTTTATCTATTTTTTTTGACTGTTTTTTTGGATCTTTTATATAAGTATATGATTCTTTTTTAGCCCATGCTCTTTCAGAAAATACAGCTAGATTAGGCATAAAAAGAGCATCAAATATTTTTTCATTAATAATAGTTTCTGACCATAGTTGAGATTGAATTCCTATAAAATTTATTTTACCTTTTTCATTAATATATGTTTTATTTGATATTTCTTGATTTATAATATCTTCTACAGTTATATTTTTATATTCGATACTTTCATCAATTTTATTAATTAAGTTGTTTTTTTCAATGGTTTGAATATTATTAAAAACATTCAAAGGCTCAGTTCCCCATGTGTCTTTATAATCTATATATCCTGACCAAGAAAGCCCTTTTGATTCAAAATCATAATCTTTGGCCATATCAAAATAAAATGCAGAAGAATTACTCATAACGGCTTCAAAACCCATATTAGTGATTTTATATATCATATCTTCTCTTCCATCACCCCATGTGTTATTCCATACATAAACTCTTGGATTAATTTTTTTCATTTCTTTTTTAATTATTATTTCACTATGACCTTTATCTGATAGTTTTAGAATTATGTCATCCCAACCAGCCATTTTTGCTCCATATCTATTAATAATATTATTAAGTTTAGAAAGATTTAAATTATATAAATCATTTATATTTTCGATTTCTTTATTTTTCGAAATAAATTCTTCACATATTGGTGATTTTTGCCATGCTCCAAAAGGAACTTCATCAGCTCCAATATTGAAAATTTTCATTTCAACATTAGCTTTTTCATACATTTTCTTTACTTCATGAACAATTTTTTCAAAGAAATCATATGAACTATCAAGGCATATACAAATTATATTGTCATTATATTGTTGAGCTGATCTGTATTCACTTTTGTCCTTAAGATCATTTAATAAATATTTTTTAGCTAAAACCGTATCTTTCTTAAGTATATAATTTTTGTATCTAGCTTCCATAGATTTTATAGCTGCTCTTGCATGAGAAGGGAAACTAATTTGTGGAATAACTTCAATATTTCTTTTTTTAGCATATTTTAAAATTTCAATAAATTCATTTTTTGTATAATACCCAGAGCCACTATTATCAGAAAATGCTCCTGAACCATACATAGGTATTAATTTATCAGTTTCATCTTCTGTAAAACCTCTTTTTCCTCCAATTTCCGTTAGTTCAGGAATTCCTGGAATCTCTAGTCTCCAGCCTTCATCATCTGTGAGTCTAAAATCTAATTTATTTAATTTAAAATGAGCCATGTAATCAATGACTTGCTTAACTTTATCTATCCCATAAAAGTTTCTACTAACATCAAGTAAAAATCCTCTGTATTTAAACCTTGGACTATCTTTAATTGATATGATAGGTAATCCCTTATTTTCATTTTCTGAAATTAATAATAATTGGTGGAGAGATTCTAAAGCATAGAATACACCAGAGTAATCACTGGCAGTTATTTCAATTAAATTATCTTTTACTTCAAGTGAATATTCTTCACTATCAAAATTCTTATTATATTTTACAAAAGTATTTGCATTAGTTTTGTTATTAAATTCAATTTTAACAGAAGTATTATTTTTTAGCCTTTTAGATATTAAAGAGGTATCAATGCTAATTTTATTTGAATAATTTATAATTAACTCTTTAAGAGGCCTTCTATATTTTTTTTTAAAAACTAATTCTTTTGGGCTAGGAATTATCCAATTAAGTTGATTATTTGATAAAACAGAAAGACCACTCATTGAATTATATTTATCTTTTGGTGACTCATGATTAAGTTTTTCAATTCCTATAGCATTTCTCCAATTAAAGGTTATAGGGATATTAAATAATTCATTAGTTTCATGATTCCTTATAAATGCCCCAAGAGGCCCGTAGGGTTTTCTTTCTATAATTCCCTTTTGTAAAAATGAAAAATTAATTTTTTGATTCGGTTTAATTGAGTAGCCTGAACCAAAATTAAGTATGAAATATGCTGTTCCATTAATATACTTAAATGAGATTTCTTCAGGAAGGCTTTCTGGAATTATTCCTTGATACATATCCTTCATTTGGTTCCAATGCAAAGACCATTTGCCTTCTTTTAAAGTTTCATTAGATGTATTTGTAATTTCAAGATTTATTTTCATTTGATCTCTATCTAGATCAAATTCTTCAATAGTATATACTAATGGATTGTCTATTTTTAAAGTTTTATTTTCACCACAAGAAAAAGTTATTAAAATGAAAAAAAACAAGTTTAGATATTTCATACAACAGATTATTTAAAATATATATTAAAAAAATTTATTTTTAAATTAATGTAATATAGGAAAACTATTAATTATAATTTTCATTTTTAAAAGTTTTATATAGTTTTGAATTGAGTAAAAATGATTTGTATAAAAATTTTTATTGTAATTTTTTTTCTTGTTTTTTTAAAGATAAATTCACAAGAGATTTCAGGCATCGTAATTGATAGTTTAAATCAAAAATCGATATCATTTGCTACTATAACATCTAATTTTAACAAGAATACTATTACTAACGAAGAGGGAAGTTTTAGATTGTTTAAAGATGTTTCATTTATCGACGAAGACAGTATTTATATTTCATCAATTGGATATAACTCTTTATCTGTATCGGTTAATAAAATTGATAAGCTTAAAATTCCTCTTTCCCCAAAAATAATTGCACTTGAAACTGTTATTGTAACTAATAGAGAAAAATTAAGTGCTATTGAAATTATAAATAAAGTTAATCAGAATGTTAAAGATGTTTTTGATTTTGATTATAAAAATAAAAAGATTTTTAGGAGAAAAACTATTATGGCTGAGGTTGAGAGAGCAGAGATTAGTATTAAAAAATCATCAATAAAGGAGTTTGATCAAAGTTTTATGGATAGTATAGCCTCAACCATTCCTAAAAAAAATAATTTTTATAATGAGATCCTTTCAGAGTTTTATGGAAACAGAAACCCTGAAAATCAAAAAATAAATATTCTAAAATCAGCAGAGTTAATAAATAAAGAAAATGAAATAAGTTTTAAAACAATTCAAAATAAAATTCAGCCTATTGTAGATATGCGAGTCAAGCCTGATTCTTATTTTAAATTTAAATCAGGAATTTTTCCAATTGATATAGATCTAGAAGGACTTGATTTTATGTCTATTGACTCAACGGATAATGCTCAATTAGAAAAAATTAAAAATAAAAAACTTGACGAAAGGAAGGATTTTAATTTAAATAATAGAAATTTTATTAAGGATATATCTAATTCTTATTTAGACTATGAGAATAAAGAACTTAAATTTGAAGTTTTTAAAAAATCAAGAAAATTTAATTTTAAATTTGTAGAATTTTCATATTTAGGTTATGAACCTGTTTATGTTATTGATTATTATCCAAAATCTTCAAAAGGAAAATATAGAGGAAGACTATTTATTCATGCAGATGATTTTGCACTTATTAGAATTGACTATCAAAGTATTGGGTTGTTAAGAGATTTTAATTTATTAGGGGTTTTCTTTAGATTAGAAAAAAGATTAGTAAAACGAATTTTTAAAAAGAATGATAAGGGTAAATATGACCTTTATTTTAGCGAAAATTATTATCAAAGTTCTTTTGGACTAGATAGACCTTTAAAAATTATAGAAAAAAATAAAAATGTAAGAGGTCGAAGAAAACAAAACCAACTTAATATGCAAATTAATTTTACTGGAAATAATAGAGTTAAAACTGAAGTAATTTTTATTGAAATAAACCTATTAAAAGTAGAGGATTTTAAAAAGTTTAAAGAAATTGACTCGGATTTACCCTTTAAATTAAATGAATATGATCCAAACTTTTGGAAGGGATACAATATAGTTGAACCTAGTCAGATCCTTAAAGAGTTTAAGATTGAAAATGTAAATTAAAATTTTAAGTAAAGATTATTAAAAATATATGTTTATTAATTTTTATTAATCGAATTTTGAATAGTTTAATTTCAAATAATTTATTTGATCTCTTAATCTTGCTGCCTCAATGAAATCTAGTGCTTTAGAAGCCTTTTCCATTTCTTTTCTTGTTTCTTTTATTTTTTTGTTTAACCCTTTTCTAGATAGATTTTGATTATTAAATTCAATTTTGTTTAATGTATCTAGGTTATTTAAATCTGTGATTAATGATTTTTTAGAAAGAGGGTTTTCTAATGATTTTTTTATTGGTTTAGGAGTAATTTCATTTTTTTTATTAAAAGAAATTTGAATTTTTCTTCTTCGATTTGTTTCATCAATAGTTTTTTTCATACTATTTGTTATTTTATCTGCATACATAATTGCTTTTCCATTGACGTGTCTATAAGCTCTACCAATAGTTTGAGTTAATGATCTATTTGATCTTAAAAACCCTTCTTTATCAGCATCTAATATTACAACAAGAGAAACCTCAGGGAGGTCAAGTCCTTCTCTTAATAGATTAACTCCAATTAATACATCAAAAACACCTTTTCTAAGGTCTTGCATTATTTCAACTCTTTCAAGTGTTTCAACATCACTATGAATATATCTACATTTTATATTTACTTTACTTAAATATTTTGTTAGTTCCTCAGCCATTTTTTTTGTTAATGTAGTTACAAGAATTCTTTCATCTTTTTCAATTCTTTGATGAATTTCTTCAATCAAATCATCTATTTGATTTAGTGTTGGCCTAACATCTATTGTTGGGTCTAAAAGTCCTGTAGGTCTAATTATTTGTTCAATTATTAATCCTTCGGTTTTTTCCATTTCATAATCTGCTGGAGTTGCACTTGTGTATAGAACCATATTTTGTAAAGATTCAAATTCTTCAAATTTTAAAGGTCTATTATCTATTGCTGCGGGTAATCTAAAACCATATTCTACAAGTGTTTTTTTTCTACTTCTATCTCCACCATACATAGCATGAACCTGGGAGATTGTAACGTGACTTTCATCAACAATCATAAGATAATCTTTAGGAAAGTAATCCAAAAGGCAAAAAGGTCTTGTACCTGGTTTCCTTCCATCAAGATAACGTGAATAATTTTCAATTCCAGAGCAATATCCTAGTTCTTTCATCATTTCAATGTCAAACTCTGTTCTTTCAAGTAATCTCTTAGATTCAAGAGTTTTACTTATACTATTAAAGTATTCAACTTGTTTGACTAAATCATTTTGAATTTCTTTAATTGCATTTTGAATAGAATTAGGAGTTGTAATAAAAATATTAGCTGGGAAAATATTTAGCTCATTGTAACTTTCAATTATTTGAAAATTTAAAGGATTAAAAGATTCAATTTTTTCTATTTCATCACCAAAAAAATGAATTTTATAAGCGATGTCAGTATAACCAGGAAAAATATCAATAATATCACCTTTTACTCTAAAAGTTCCTCTTTTGAATTCATCATTAGAACGAGAGTATAGACTTTGAACTAGATCATATAAAAATTTTGTTCTTGAAAGAATTTGATCACATTTAATTTGAATAATATTTTTTTTGAATTCAATCGGATTTCCAATTCCATAAAGGCATGAAACTGATGCAACTACTAAAACATCTCTTCTTCCTGATAGTAGTGTTGAGGTTGTACTAAGTCTTAATTTTTCGATTTCATCATTTATTGATAAATCTTTTTCAATGTAAGTTCCTGTGACAGGCAAATAGGCTTCAGGTTGATAGTAATCATAGTATGAGACAAAATATTCCACTGCGTTTTTAGGAAAAAATGACTTAAACTCAGAGTATAGTTGTGCCGCCAGGGTTTTGTTATGAACTAAAATAAGTGTAGGACGATTTAATTCTTTAATAACATTAGCCATAGTAAAAGTTTTACCTGAACCAGTTATACCTTTAAGTGTTATATGAGAGTAATTTTGATTAAAATTATTAACAATTTCATTAATAGCTTCAGGTTGATCTCCTTTTGGCTTAAATTCTGAAACGATCTCAAATTTCATTATAATAAATAAAAGTGCGAATTTACTAAGATAATGTCTTTTTAACTCCTTTATTAAATAGTAGTTATTATTTAAAAAGATAGTATTTTTGAAAAAAAAGTGTTAGATAAACTTATTTCTCAAAAAAAACCTTTTTTTTCTATTTCTAAATCATTAGAAAGATATTTAAATATATACAATAGATGGATTGAAATTCCAATATTCTATTCTGATTTGATAAGATTTTCTGGATCTGTTTCTGTATTTGATAAAAAAGATGAGGATACTTTATGGATTAGAGTTTTTTATCAGGATTCAGAGAGAAATGAAATTGATTTTAATCTAAAAAAAATATATACTCTTTTACATTCCGATGGAAATGAATCTGGAATTCAGTATTTAAATATTGATGCTATAGATTATTGCACATTTGGAAATTCAAAACCATTTAGAATAAAAATTCGTAATATATTAAATGATAATTTTACTTATTTCTATGTTAAAAAAACAGATGCTTCAAGAGTTTATGGATTGGAATTTGAACATATGTTATCTCCTTATAATTTAAATTTTTTACTCAATAATAATTCTCTTATTGAAGAGCATATTTCTGGTATCCCAGGGGATCTTTTTATTAAAGAATTTCTTCCTAATTGTAGTGAGTCAGAAAAAGCACAAATTGCTAAAGAATACGTTAAATTTAATGAGAGAAGTATGATAAGACTTCTTGGAGACATGAGATCTTACAATTATGTTGTTGTTCCTATTCATGATTTTGATCAGGTTGTCTACAAAATTAGAGCTATTGATTTTGATCAACAATCATTTGAAGGGAAGTTTTCTGTTTATAGACCTCAGTTTTTTAAAGAAAATTTTCCTATGATGGATTTGGTTAAGTCAAAATTAAATCATAATTCAATTAATCAATATAAAATAGAAGAGAGGTCTATAGTAGCAAGAAGAATAATGAGTTCCGGAAAAAGATTAAATGAATTAGTTAATATAATGCAGAAACAAACCTTAACTAAACCAGAAAATCTTAAAAAACTCAAATTAGAATTATATAAGTTTACAAATGACGAAAAATTTAAAAAAAGTAAATCAATGGGTGATATAATTAGAGCGACTTTTGATTTTGTTAAACAACACTATTTAAATGTTGATCTTTATGATTTATTTCAGTAATAGTTTTCTTCATTATTTAAATCATTTATTGTATCCGAGTTTTTTTCGAATTTTTTTTCGGGAGCCTCTTCTGGAATTTCACCTTGAGCATTAATTAAATTTGGATAACTTACCCCAACTTTAACTTTTCCAATTTCCATTAGTTCAATAAAAAAAGTCCACAAATTTAAAAAATCATATACTAATAGTAACTTGTGGTTTTTAGAGTCAAATAAAGTGTTTAATTTTTTTTCATTCATAGCTGGATTTTCAGGACCAAATTCAGTTAAAGGAAGTTCGTCTCCTTGTCTCCAATTATCATCCGTTTTATAAAAGGAAGCCATTTCATTGCCTAAAAAACCAAAAATTTGAATAATTGAATTATGAAGGTCTTCAAGAGTGCTTGATTCATCAATTTCAATATCTCTGAAGACATCATCTTTAGTATCTAATATAACTCTGAATCTATATATCATTTTGTTTTAATTTATATACGTCAATTAAAAAATAAGTTTGCGCTCCGAGTAAAATTGTAGCAAAAAGCAAATGTAGGGGTTGTGTAAAAAAAGGAAAATTAAAATAATGCATCGATATCCCAGTTAAAATTTCGAAACCTATCATTGACATAATGATTTTAAAAATAAATGGTATGTGTCCAGATTTAAACAACTTATATCCAAGATAAAAATGAATAATTAAGACTAAAATAGAAAAACTTCTATGAAAATAAAAAATAATTGGAGGAGCTTCAAGCCAGGTATTGGGAAATTTGAAATTAGAAAGTTTAATTATTTGATCAACATGTTCTCTTACTTGGGTTCCCATAAAAATTTGACTTAAAGTTATAATGAAACCTAATATTATAATTGTTTTAAATCTTTTTGAAAAATCATAAATAAATTTTTTATTTTCAGCTAATTTGATCAAAATAATCATAATTAAAACTAGTAGTATTGCTAATGAAAGATGAATGGTGACTTTAATTGGCATAAGGTTTGAGTCAACGATGATTTTACCTAACCAAGCTTGAAACCCCATTAGAAATAAAGTTAAAATTGAAAAAATTGAAATTAATTTTTTTTGTTTCCAAAATGAAAAAGAGAAAATAGTCATAATTAATACTGAAAGACCTGAAATAGCACCAAGAAGTCTGTTAATATATTCAATCCATGTATGGTGAGGATTAAAAAATGAATAATTATGTTTTGTATATAATTTCCAATTTAATTTATTTAAATATATTCCACTTTTAAATTCATTTTTTGAACTATATAGTTTATTATTTATTATAATTATTTGCCCTCTGTTATAGTGATAATTTTCTTTCCAATTTAATTGATTTCTATCTGTTGGGGGTATTAGATAACCAAAGCATTTTGGCCAATCAGGGCAACCCATTCCACTTCCAGTCATTCTAACAGTTGCACCAGCAAGTATAACTAAATAAATTAGTATTAAACTAATTTTTGAAAATAGCTTGAATTTATTTTTCATTAAAATTTAAGCCTAATTTTTTACCAACTTTTTTCATTAATTCAAAAGCAGCCTCATATTCATTATTAATCTCTCCTTCAATAATAGCCTCTTTTATGGAATCTTTAATTATTCCAATTTCTTTTGAGGGTCCTAAATTAAAATATTTCATAATTATTTTACCAGAAATTGGAGGTTGAAAGTTTTTAAGATTATCTTTTTCTTCTAAATATTTAATCTTTTTTCTGACAATTTTGAAATTTTTATGATAATCTTCGAAAAGTTTAGGGTTTTTTGTTGTTATATCAGCTTCACAAAGACAGATTAAATCTTCTAAAAGTTCTCCAGAATCAAAAATTAATCTTCTAACAGCAGAATCAGTAATAAAATATTCAGCAATTATAATTGGTCTTGAGCTAAGTAGGACTAACTTTTGAACGTATTTCATTTTTTCGTTTAAAGGAAGCTTTAATCTTTTGAAGATTTGATATACCATTTTTGAACCAACAAATTCATGACCATGAAAGGTCCATCCAGTTTTTGGATTATATTTTTTTGTTGATACTTTTCCTACATCGTGAAGGAGAGCAGCCCATCTAAGCCATAAATTTTCAGATTTTAAACTAATATTGTCTAAGACTTCAAGTGTGTGATAAAAATTTTCTTTATGACTTTTTCCTTCTATTTCTTCTACACCTTTTAAATTAGTAAGTTCGGGTAGAATTAGTTTTAGTAGTCCAGATTTATCTAGATTTAAAAAACCAATAGATGGTTTTTTTGATAATATAATTTTATTTAATTCATCAACTATTCTTTCTTTACTTATTATTTTAATTCTGTTGATATTATTTTTAATCGCTTCAAAAGATTGTGTTTCAATTTCAAATTCTAGTTGAGATGAAAATCTTATAGCTCTGAACATTCTTAATGGATCATCAGAATATGTTTTTTCTGGATTTAAAGGTGTTCTTATAATTTTGTCTTTAATATCTTTAATTCCATTAAATGGGTCTATAACCTTACCGAAATTATCTTTATTTAATCCTATAGCTATAGAATTAATTGTAAAGTCCCTTCTGTTTTGGTCATCTTCTAATGTTCCAATCTTAACGACAGGTTTTCTACTATTACGATTATAAGACTCTTTTCTAGCTCCTACAATTTCAATAATAAAATTTCTCCATTTTATCATTGCAGCACCAAAATTTTTATAAAATTGAATTTTTTCAGCTCCAATTAATTTTTTTTTAAGATTCTTAGCTGTTTCTATTGCAGAGCCTATAACCATTATATCTATATCTTTTTTTTCTTTTTTTTGAAGTAATATGTCTCTAACAAATCCACCAATTAAGTAAGATTCAATGTTCATTTCATCAATGGTCTTAGATATCTTAAGAAACGGTTGCTTATTTAAAATGTTGATTATATCTTTTTTCAAAATTTTTATTTTCTAATAAATTCAACTCTGCCAGTTAACTTATTAAGTTTAATTATTCTTGAGACTTTTTGAGTTTTATTATTATTGTCTAAAGGTACTATGAAGTCAACACCATTCAAAATACTTTTACTAATTGATTTAAATTCATAGGGAGTTGCTTCTTTACTAATATTTGCTGAAGTTGATATTATAGGTCTTCCAAAGTTTTTAATTAATTTTTTGCAAAATTCGTTTTTAGTAATTCTCAAGGCAATAGTGTTATCAGAATTAATAAGAAGAGGACTAAAACCTATTGGATTATCAAAAATTATTGTTGTAGGGTGATCTGAATTAATAAATTTAATTAATTCATTAGGTATTATTTTTACATGTTTTTCTAGCATTTCAAAAGATGATACTAGACATATTAAAGCTTTGTTGTTTTTTCGGTTTTTTAGATTAAAAATTTTTTGAACAACTGTGTCATTTCCAGAATCACCTCCAATTCCCCATGAAGTATCAGTTGGATAAAGAATTGTATGTCCTTTAAATAAATGATCTAAAGTTTTTTTGATAATCAATTTAATTTTTTATCAAAAATAATCATTCTCTTTAATTTTTTTTTTAAATAATTGCAAAGAAAAAATTTGTTAAAAAAGAATTAGTTGATCAATTTTATAGGCAATTAAATAAAATTATGATAATTAGAAATCTTTATAGCCATAAAAATATTAAGTTGTTTTATTATATGGGTGGATATTTAAGATTAGTTTTCCCACTTTTAAAAAATAGAAAAAATTACATAAGAAGATTAATGAAGCTGTTTAGTAAAGAGCATGATAATATTAAGATAAGGGTAAACTATTATAATAAAATTGAAGATAAATTTAAACCAGATATAGATTGGATATCTACATCTAGCATGAAAATTCCAAAACAAGGAACTGTATATTTTTTCGATTTAAAAGAATATGTAAGATTTTATCCTAGTAAATTTTTGGTAAGATTTATTTTTGGAGATATAATTAAGATTCCAAAATCTCCATCATTTGTAAAAACAAGACCAATTGAAGGTGAAAATGAAAATTCTGTTATTTTTAAACTTAATAAAGTAAGGCATTTCACATACATAAAAGATAGAGTTGATTTTTCTGTAAAATTAAATTTGTTAATTGGCAGAAATGCCGTTCAGCAAGAACAAAGAATTGATTTTTTTAAAAAATATTTTAATCATCCTTTATGTAACTTAGGACAAATTAATAAGGGAACAAATCATGATGAATGGTATAAGAAGACGATTTCAATGAAAGAACAACTTAAATACAAGTTTATTCTTTGTATTGAAGGTTTTGATGTAGCAACTAATTTAAAATGGGTTTTGTCTTCAAACTCAATAGCTGTAATGCCAAAACCAAAATTTGAAAGTTGGCTTATGGAAGCTGAATTGATACCCAATTATCATTACATTCTTATAAAAGACAATTTTTCTGATTTAGAGGAAAGGTTAAATTATTATACAGAAAATGAATCAGAGGCATTAAAAATAAAAATTAATGCAAATGAATATATTAAGCAGTTTCAAAATAAAAAAAGAGAAGATTTAATTTCATTATTAGTTTTAGAAAAATACTTTCATTACAGTAGCCAAATAAATTCAAATTTTGTTGAAGAGTTTTTAAAAAAATAATTTTATAATTTTTTAAAAGACATATTGATCTTTGGTTATATTTTATCTTTTATTTCTTGAATGTTTTCTTTGAAAGTTAAAATGACAAATGCCCCAAAAATAATTTGACCTAGTATCATCCAATAGTTATTTATCCATTCGTTTAATCGTATTTCACTAAAATATAAATCTTTCATATAGAAAATGTTGTTATGGATAATATCAATAATTAAAATTATTAAAGTTAAATACAAGCCTGTTTTAGGCTTAATTATTAATAATAGTGAGGCTAATGGATCAATAAAAGTTAGACTATCCCAAAAGAATTTAGAGAAAACAGGAGCATTATATTTATCTGACATAAAACCATTTTGTGAAATCCAAAATAGATGAGTAAAACTAGCCATAAGCATTCCAAGTGCCTGAATAAACAAGATTACTTTTGTTTTTCTTTTTAGTTTATTATATATTTTCAAACTGAGATGTTATATTCTCTAAGTGCATTATTTAGAGAAGTTTTTTTATCTGTAGATTCTTTTCTTTTTCCTATAATTAATGCACAAGATACTTGGTATTTACCCGCATTAAAAGTTTTGGTGTAACTTCCAGGTATAACTACTGATCTCTCTGGAATTATTCCTTTACTTTCAATTGGGTTTGATCCACTAACATCGATAATTTTGGTTGAAGAGGTAATTACTACATTTGCTCCTAATACAGCTTCAGATTCAATTTTTACTCCTTCAACTATTACACACCTTGACCCAATAAATGAATTATCTTCAATAATTACAGGAGTTGCTTGTAAAGGTTCCAAAACGCCACCGATACCAACACCACCACTAAGGTGGACATTTTTACCAATTTGAGCACAACTTCCTACAGTTGCCCAGGTATCTATCATTGTTCCTGAATCAACGTAGGCTCCTATATTAACATAACTTGGCATTAATATCACACCTTTTGACACATATGAACCATACCTAGCAATAGCGCTAGGAACCACTCTTATTCCTTTTTCTTTGAAATTTTTTTTAAGATCAATTTTATCATAGAACTCTATATCTCCAGACTGAATTGTTTTCATTTTTTGAATTGGAAAATATAAGATCACAGCTTTTTTTATCCATTCATTAACAATCCACTTTGAATTTACTTTTTCAGCTATTCTAAGTTCACCCTTATCAAGTAAATCAATTACTTTTCTAATGGTTTTTTTAGTAGTATCTCCATCTAATAATTCTCTCTTAACCCAAGCTTTTTCTACAATATCTTTCATTTATTTTTTTTTACAAAAGTAAAGAATAGAAATGAATCAAAACCTTAATATATTTGTCAATAATTATTTTTTAAAATGGCATGTTTAATAGGAGTAGACTATGGAATTAATTATTCAGGTCTTTCATGTACTGATCCAAATCAAATTATAGCATCGCCATTAGATACCTGTGAAACTAAAAAGTTGATACCTTTTCTGAAAAAATATATTAAAAATCAAAAAGTTGAAGCTTTTGTTATTGGAAAACCTCTTCAAAAAAGCGGTTCTCCATCAGATGTTGAAAAACATATTCTGATGTTTATAAATGAACTAAAAAAATCATTTCCATCTTATTCTATTTATAGATATGATGAAAGATATACATCTAAAATTTCATCTAAAATTATTTTAGAAAGTGGAATAAATAAAAATAAAAGAAAAAATAAAAAGCTAATTGACAAAATAAGTGCGACCTTGATTTTACAATCCTTTTTAGAATATAAATCCAAAAATTTATGATATTACCTATTTTGGCTTATGGAAATCCAATTTTGAAAACTAGAGCGAAAGATATTGATGAGAATGATCCTCAGTTAGATGATTTATTAAAAAATATGTGGGAAACTATGTATTCTGCTAATGGGGTTGGACTTGCTGCTCCTCAAATTGGACTTTCTATAAGGCTTTTTATTATTGATACATCTCCGTTTTCTAAAGAAGAAGAAATCTCTGAAGAAGAATCAAAGGATTTAGCTTCTTTCAAAAAAGTTTTTATTAACCCAAAAATCATTGATCAAAATGGAAAAAACTGGGACTTTAATGAAGGATGTTTAAGTATTCCTGATGTTAGAGAAGATGTATCTAGAAAAGAATCAATAAAAATTAGTTTTTTAGATGAAAATTTTATATCTCAAAAATTGGTTTTATCAGGTATAAAAGCAAGAGTAGTTCAACATGAATGTGATCATATTGAGGGAATTTTATTTACTGATCATCTTTCACCATTAAAGAAAAGAATTTTGAAGAACAAGCTTAATAATATTTCAAAAGGAAAGATTGACATAGAGTATTTAATGAAATTTTTAAACAAATAAATTTTGTATAATGAATTTTGAGAACAAAAAATTAAAATTATTTAAAAAACTGCTTGATTTAATGGATGAACTTCGTCAGAAATGCCTTTGGGATAAAGAACAAACTTTTGAGTCGTTAAGTCTTTTAACTATTGAGGAAACCTATGAGCTTTTTGATGCAATTATTAATAATAATATAGATGAAATAAAAAATGAATTAGGGGATTTGTTAATGCACATTGTTTTTTATTCTAAAATTGCAAGCGAAAAGAATTCTTTTGATATAGGAGATGTAATTGATGGGATTATTAAAAAAATAATTTTTCGGCATCCCCATGTTTTTGGTAATGTTAAAATTGAAAATTCAAATGATGTTAAAAAAATTTGGGAAAGTTCAAAACTTAAAGAAAAAAAGTCTAAAGTAAAGTCTGTTTTAGATGGTGTTCCTAAAACTTTGCCATCAGTTATAAAAGCTTATAGAATTCAAGAAAAAGCATCAGGAGTTGGATTTGAGTGGAAAAATAAAGATAAAGTTTGGTTAAAAGTAATAGAAGAATTAGAAGAATTTCAGAATGAAGTTAAAAAGGGAAATAAACCTTCTATTGAAAAGGAATTTGGAGATGTTCTTTTTTCTTTAATTAATTATGCGAGATTTCTTAAAATTAACCCTGAAGTTTCATTAGAAAAGAAGAATAAAAAATTTATTAATAGATTTCAATTTATTGAGAAAGAGGCAACCAAATCTAATAAGCAATTAAAAGATCTATCTTTAGATCAGATGGAAGAATATTGGGACTTGTCAAAAAAAAATCTTGATTAATTAGTTTTTTCTAATTCTAAATTTTCTTTATCTTTTTTTAAGATATTTTTGATTTTGATAGTTTCTTTTTCTTTTCTTTTATTGAATCTATTTGATTTTTAATTGCTCTAATTTTCTTTTCTACATCTTTAACAATTGGATTATTTGAACTAGAATTTGTAAAAAAATCTAGGTTGTTTTCAAGTTGATTTAACTCGCTTTTAAGATTTTTTTCTTTTTTTATAAATTCTTCTTGTAAAGAATTAGTAACATCAATTTTATTTTCTGTTAGAATTAATTTTGATTCAAAGATTAAATCCTCTTTAATCTTATTTAAAGATTTGTTATTTTCAATTGTATTAATCAATGATTTTTTAAAGCTTTGGTTGAGTTTCTCATTAACTTTTATATTAACTTGACCAATTTCATTCCAATTTTTTATTATGGTTTGAATTTTTTTTATTGCTCCTTCTAGATTTTTACTGATTTTTAATTTATTTAATTCATTTATATATTCATTTTTTAATTTGTATAATTCTGTTTCATCTTTATTTAATTTGTTATATCCAGATTTAATTCTTTGGAAATAAATAGAATTTAAATTAGAGAATTCTTTCCATAATTTATTATCAATTTTTCTTGGAATAAATCCAATTGATTTCCATTTAATTTGAATTTTTTTTACTTCATCTATTTTTTCTTCCCAATCATCTCTTTCGATATATTGCTTAATGATTTTTATTAGTTCTGTTTTTTGTATGATTTTTGTTTTATGTTCTGTTTTTTGTTTTTTATAGAATTCGTTTTTGGATATCATAAATGATTTACTAATATCTCTAAAATTTTTCCATAATGATTTAGCATCTTTGTTAGGTATATATCCAATTTTTTTAAAATCTTCTCTTAATTTATTAAAATCAACTATTTTATTTTGCCAATCTATATGATTGTTAGGATTTTCATTTATGCAGGATTTCATTTTAATTAAAATTTCATTACGAGTATTTATATTAGTTTTAATTACTCTTAACGCATTTTTTTGAAATTCTTTTCTTTTATTTTGTATAGTTTTGGTTGCAATCTGAAATTTTTTCCACAGTATTTGTCTATGCTCTTTTGCTACAGGACCAAGTTCATTTTTCCATTTTTTATGAAGAATATTAATATTTCTGCTTGATTTTATTATATCATTTTCTTGAGTAAGTGATTCTGCTTTTTCAATAATTTTTAGTTTTTCTTCATAATTATGTTTATAATCAATATCTCTAAGCTCTCTATTAAGATGAAGAAAATCATAAAATCTTTCAACATGATGTTTATATGTTTGCCACATATTATGATCTTTTGATCTAGGAACAGACCCAGTTGAATGCCAACTCTCTTGAATTTTTTTAAATTCTTTATATTTTTCTTCAAATTTTTTTTTGTTTTTATCAATTAGTTTTTTAATGTTCTCAATTATTTCAAGTTTTTTATCGTAATTTTTATTTTGAATATGATCTAACTCCTTATAATACTTTCTTTTTTTATCTCTATATTCAATTATTTTCTTGTCAAATTTGGATTTGTATTCAGGATTATATTTAAATTTTTTATTTTCTGAATTATCAATTAAATATTTTTTTTCAGCTTTTTTAAATTCTCTTTGAAACTTTTCTTTGAATATTTTTATTAAATCTTGTATTTCAAGATTTTTGTACATCCAATTAGAAGATTGAATGATTTCTTCTAATTTATTAGCAATTTTTTCTAATCCTAGTTTTTCATATTTTGAGGTGTTATTTTCAGATAAGTCCGATAAAATTTTTTTTGATTTTGGTTTAGTATTTGATTGATCATCTTCTTCGGAAGTTGTTTTCTTAGAAGAAGTTTCCTTAGAAGTTGTTTTTTCAATTAAATCTAACAATAAATCTTTTTTTAATTTAGAAAATCCTTTTATTCCAATTTTCTTGGCTAAATTTTTAAGCTCATTTAATTTTAAAGACTTAAGTTTTTTTTTATTAATCATTTTCTGCACCTCTTTTATTGTCCCTGCAGAGGGGTTGATGGTTTTCTTTTCCATACATGAGTTTTTTCTAATTAGGTTAGAATATACATTTTTTTTAATTTAGAAAAAAAAATGATAATAAATTATATATTATTCCATAATTCCCAAGATTTTTCTGCTTGGTAAATAAGCATTCTGTTACCATTTTGGATTTTTGCTCCTTTTTCTGATCCTTTTTTCAAAAATAATGTTGTTTTTGGATTGTATATTAAATCAAATAAATAGTGGGTTTCATTTAAGATTGAGTATGGAATATTTGGGCAATTTTCAATTTTAGGATATGTGCCAAGCGGTGTAGTGTTAATAATTAGGGTATTATTTTTAATTATTTTATTGTTAAGTTCTTCGTAATGAATTTGATTTAATTTTGGTTTTCTTGATACAAGTTTAAAAGGTATTTTAATTTTATTTAAAACATAAGATACAGCAGCAGAAGCTCCTCCTGTGCCAAGAATTAAAGCTCCTTTTGGTTTTTGTTTTGTTGTTTCAAGTAAGGCCTTTTCAAATCCATAGCAATCGGTGTTGTAACCGGTAATCTTTCTATTTTTTTTAAAAACTAATGTATTAACAGCCCCAATTTTTTTAGCATCATCATCGATTTCATCTAAAAATTGAATAATACTTCTTTTGTATGGTATTGTTACATTTAATCCGGATAATTTTTCTTTTTTCAATAATTTCCTAAAATCATCAATTTTATTAATATCAAAATCTATGTAACATGAATTAAGTATATTTTCTTTTTTAAATTTTTCCTTAAAAAAATCTTTTGAAAATGAATAATCTATGTTTCTTCCAATAAGTCCGTATAATTTAATTCGTTTTTTTTCTTCCATAATATTCTAATAGTTGAATAATTATAAAACCAGAAATTATAAATAATAAAGTATAAAGATTGGAAAAACTATTAATTTCAGGAAAAAAGTATAAATAATTTTTAATTTCAATTTCTCCGATTTCATTAATTATTGGATTCCCTTCAGAGTCTAAAAAATAAATAATTTTTTTCCATGGCCAAACAATTGGTAGTGTTCCTGAAATAAAACCAATAATTAATGCCATAGTTCTATTATAATGTTTTCTTAGAAAGTATGCTAATATTTTAGAAAAACCTATTATTCCAACTATACATCCTATTACAAAAACAAATAAAATTTTTAACATTTGAATATTTTCTTTGTTTTGAATAAAATCAAAATTAAATTTTAAAGTATTTATTATAGAATAGAATAAAACGTTCACAGAGTCAACCAATAGTAAATTATAGTTTCCCAGAATCAATAATAAGAATGATCCAGAAAGACCAGGTAAGGTCATTCCTGAAATACTAATTATTCCACAAAAAAAAATAAATATTAGATTATCATTTTCAATTAGAGGATTTGAAAAACTTATAAATAGACCAAAAACAAAACCAAAGAATAAATTAACTAAAGTTTTTAATGACCATTTTTTAACTTTATGTATGATTATTAT